>ERZ808042.290-NODE-290-length-38831-cov-7.911854_pt1 | contig 38831 bp, 36 predicted proteins | sample MGYA00380193_ERZ808042 | MGnify/ENA primary metagenome ERZ808042 (study PRJEB31490, sample SAMN06133401) | mouse gut metagenome | isolation source: M1_2 | host: mice | place: China: Chengdu | collected 2015-05 ...
ATACCCTCCATCGCCGATGACCGCGTCAAGCTGCTGGCTTTTGAGAAGTTCGAGAACGTGTTCCCCGCCATCATCGCGGGCCTGATCGGCGCCTTCTGCTACAACCGGTTCAAGAACGCCAAGCTGCCCGACTGGCTGGCTTTCTTCAGCGGCAAGCGCTGCGTGGCCATCATCACCGGCGTGGTGTCCATCGGCGCCGCTGTCATCCTGCTGTTCGTGTGGCCCATCATCTTCGGCGCCCTGTACGCCGTGGGCAAGGCTATCCTGGGCCTGGACATCGTGGGCGTGGGCATCTACACCTTCCTGAACCGCCTGCTCATCCCCACCGGCCTGCACCACGCCTTGAACAACGTGTTCTGGTTTGACACCGTGGGCATCGGCGACCTGCAGCACTTCTGGGCGGGCCACACCCAGGGCAACCCCGCCGAGGTCACCTGGAGCGTGGGCATGTACATGGCCGGCTTCTTCCCCTGCATGATGTTCGGCATCGCGGGCGCGGCCGCGGCCATGGTCCGCGCCGCCAAAAACAAGAAGGTCGCTCTGGGCATCGTGCTCTCCGCCGCCATCTGCGCGTTCATCTGCGGCGTCACCGAGCCCTTCGAGTTCTCCTTCATGTTCCTGGCTTTCCCGCTGTACGTGGTCTACGCCCTGCTGTACGCCATCTTCGCCATGGTCACCGTGGCCCTGGGCTTCCGGGCGGGCTTCTGCTTCTCCGCCGGCGCCACGGACCTGCTGTTCTCCGCCTCCCTGCCCGCCGCCAACAACACCCTGCTGATCCTCCCCATCGGCCTGGTGGCCCTGGTGGTGTTCTACCTGGTGTTCTACTTCGCCATCAAGAAGTTTGACCTCAAGACCCCCGGAAACGAGGACGAGGACGCCGAGGCCGAGGAGGCCAAGATCGTGCTGGCCAACAACGACTTCACCGCCATCGCCTCCGGCGTGCTGAAGGCCATCGGCGGCAAGGAGAACGTGTCCAACGTGGACTACTGCACCACCCGCCTGCGCTTCGAGATCAAGGACTACACCGCCGTCAACGAGAAGGCCGTCAAGGCCGCCGGAGCCGCGGGCGTCATCCGTCCCAGCAAGACCGCCTGTCAGGTCATCATCGGCCCGAAGGTCCAGTTCGTGTACGACGAGCTGAAGAAAATGCTGTAAGACGGCCCCGGCGCACTGATCTTTTTCCATCAGTTCAAACTGCCGTGGGCGGGCACAAGTCCGCCCACGGCCCTTATACTTACGAAAGGAAGGATTTTCATGGGATTTCTGGACAAGCTGAAAAAGGGTCTGCTGGGCGAGGAGGCCGCCCCCGCCGCGCCGGTGGTGGGCGCGGTGGCCAAGGGGAACGCCATCCCCATGGCGGACATCCCCGACCCGGCGTTCAGCCAGGGCTTTGTGGGCTTCTGCTGCGGCATCGAGCCGGAGGACGGCAAGGTGTACGCCCCGGCGGACGGCGTCATCAGCCAGGTGCCCGACACCCTCCACGCCGTGGGCATGGAGAGCGCGGGGATGGAGCTGCTTGTCCACTGCGGGGTGGACACGGTGGACATGAAGGGCCAGGGCTTCACCATGCTGGTGAAGGAGGGCCAGCAGGTGAAGAAGGGCGACCCCATCATAGTAATGGACCTGGAGGTCATCCGGGCGGCGGGCCACCCCACCACCATCATCACCGCCGTCACCAACTCCGACGATTTCGCCAAGGTGGAGCAGGCGGCAACCGGCCCCGTTCAGGTGGGGGACGAGGTGCTGAAGGTCACCAAGCAGTGAGTTCGGGCGCGGCTCCGCCCGGAGGCGCGCCGCTCAAGTATACTTGACAACAGAAAGGAATGGTTCTATATGGGACGTTTAGAGGGTAAGGTCGTCATCGTCACCGGCGGCAACTCCGGCGTGGGCGCGGCCACCGCCATGCTCTTTGCCAAGGAGGGGGCTAAAGTGGTCATCAGCGCCCGCCGTCAGGCCCAGCTGGACGATGTGGCCGCCAAGATCCGCGAGGCGGGCGGCGAAGTGCTCCCCGTGGTCACCGACATCTCCAAGCCGGAGGACGCCAGGAACCTGGTGGCCAGGACGGTGGAGGCCTACGGCAAAGTGGACGTGCTGGTAAACAACGCCGGCGTGCTGGAGGAGGGGCTGAAGCCCATCGACCGGGTGACCGACGAGGATATGGACCGCATCCTGGGCATCAACACCAAGGGCACCATGTACTGCATGCGGGAGGCCCTGGCCGAGATGAAGAAGGCCAACTGCGGCTCCATCGTCAACGTGGCCTCCGTGGCCGGCGTCATGGGCTGCGGCGGCGCGGCCTACGTGTCCTCCAAGGCGGCCATCGTGGGCGTCACCCGCCACACCGCCCTGCGCTTCGCGGGCACCGGCATCCGCTGCAACGCGGTGTGCCCCGGCTCCATCGCCACCCCTATGGTGGCCAACGCCCGCCCCGACAACCAGGACCCGGACATGTTCGGCCAGATGGCCAAGCACGGCGATCTCCGGGTGCCCGTGTGCATGCCGGAGGATGTGGCCAACATTCTGCTGTTCCTGGCCTCCGACGAGTCCAGGGCCATCACCGGCCAGGCCATCGTATCCGACTTCGGCAGCACCCTGTAACTTGACGCAAAAGAGCGGCTTTCCTCCGGGAAAGCCGCTCTCTTTTTACTCGGATGGGAGCTCCCGCCCGCACTTGGGGCAGAAGCGGAAATCTCCCTGGAGCTTCGCCCCGCAGTAGGGGCAGAACCCCGCGCCGCCTTTCGGGGGCTGGGGCCGGCCGGGCTGGTCCCAGGGCTCCCCGCCCTTCACCCACCGTTGACCCGGGTCGCCCTCCTCCCCGTCCTCGGTGATGTCGAAGGCGGAGTAGCGGTCCTTCCCGGTGGCGTTTTGGTAGTGGTAGACCGCCTGGACAATGCCCACAACCACAAATATCACGCCGAACAGGGGGAAAATCATGCCGATGAAGCCGAACCCGCCGTCGGCCGTCATAGCGAAGGCGCAGATGGTCCAGAGCACGCCAAAGGCGATGGCTCCGATTGTGCCCACAAAATTCAGGCCGGAGGGGCCCCGGCCCGGTTTGATGCTTTTCACAGCGAATACCTCCTTCCAGCTGCGTTGGCGAGAAAAGGAGCGGCCCCGGCGGGGCCGCTCCTCCGTTCATACTTCCCGCTCGAAAATCAGGTCGATGCGCGTCATCGCACCGCTGGTGACGTCCAGGGGCATCCAGCTCACAAACCGCCAACCCTGGGCGGCCTCCCGGTCGATGACCTCCCGGTAGCCCTGGAATCCGGCGAAGATCCAGCCCTCCCGCTCCACGGAGACGTATTTGTACTGGTACACGGCTTACTTCTTGGGCTGGTTGGGCTCCACGGTGTCGAACACGCTCTTGGCGCTGGCGCACAGCCCCGCCAGCCCCTGGAGCTCGCTGGGGATGATGATCTTGGTGGCTCGGCCGTCGGCGGCCTTCTGGAAGGCCTCCAGGGCCTTGATGGTGAGCACGCCCTCGCTGGGGGCGGCCTCGTTGATGAGCTTGATGGCGTCGGCGGTGGCCTGCTGGACCTTCAAAATGGCCTCGGACTCGGCCTCGGCGGCCAGGATTTTGGCGGTCTTTTCCGCCTCGGCCTCCATGATCTTGGCCTGCTTGGCGGCGTCGGCCCGGAGGATGGCGGACTGCTTCTCGCCCTCGGCCACCAGGATCTGGGACTGCTTCTGGCCCTCGGCCTGGAGGATGGCCTCACGGCGCTCCCGCTCGGCCCGCATCTGCTTCTCCATGGACTCCTGGATATCCCTAGGCGGCATGATGTTCTTCAGCTCCACACGGTTGACCTTGATGCCCCAGGGGTCGGTGGCCTCGTCCAGGATGGCCCGCATCTGGGTGTTGATGTGGTCCCGGCTGGTGAGGGACTGGTCCAGCTCCAGATCGCCGATGATGTTACGCAGGGTGGTGGCGGTCAGGTTCTCAATGGCGCTCATGGGGTGCTCCACGCCGTAGGTGTACAGCTTGGGGTCGGTGATCTGGAAGTAGAGCACAGTGTCGATCTGCATGGTGACGTTATCCTTGGTGATGACGGGCTGGGGGGCGAAATCCACCACCTGCTCCTTCAGGGACACGACCTTGGCCACCCGCTCGATGAAGGGGACCTTCAGGTGCAGCCCCACGCCCCACACGGCGCGGAAGGCGCCCAGGCGCTCCACCACCACGGCCTTGGACTGCTGGACCACCTTCACATTGGCCGCCAAGATGCCCAGCAGAATGACGATGACCAGCAGGACAATGATGGGACCCACAATGGCGCCCAGGTCGATGGCTCCGGACAGTACGAATGCTTTCATTTGACTACCTCCTTAAAATATATCACTTTTTTGCCTCATTGAAGTAGATGATGAAGCCGCCCATGACGGCGATGGCCACCAGCAGGACCAGATATCCGCCGCCGCTCACATCCGAGAACAGGACCAGCGTGAGATACCCCACAGCCAGCGTGACAGCGGCGGCCAGCAACGCGTTTTTCATGCGCGTGTCTCCTACCAGTCCCTGGGCTCCCCCGAGGGCACCGGGGCGGCCAGGGGCTCCACAAACACCTTGACCCCCTCGATGCGCAGCACCCGCACCATGGTCCCCTGGGGGATGGCGCCGCCGTCCTGGCTCCGGGCGGACCAGGTCATCCCCCGGATGACCACCGCCCCCTTGCCGTGGATGTTGTCGATGTCCTCCGTCACCTGGGCTTCGGCCCCAATGACCCGGTCAGCGTTGGTGGGCTCCACCTTGTTGTTCAGATGCTTTTTGGCCAGGGGCCGCACCGCGGCCAGGCACAGCAGGCTCACCGCCAGAAACAGGGTGATCTGGATCCACACCGCCCCGCCCAGCAGGGCGGCGATGAGGGCGGTCAGCGCCCCGGCGGCAAACCAGATGGAGGTCAGCCCCACGGTGACGGCCTCGCTGGCGGCAAAGACCACCAGCAGCACCAGCCACATGATCTTAAGCATGGATTCCGCGTCCAATGGCATATGCGCACGCTCCTTTCTCGCTTCCAATAAATTGTATCACAAACCGCCGCCCAGGAAAAGAAGTTTTTCGCGCTTCGGACTATATTATTGTTGCCAGCGCTTCCATTTTACATTATACTGTGTTTTGTAAAGCCCTTTCCCTCCCTGTGACACGATCTTACACCTTCCACCAAGTGTCGAGTCAAGAAAAATTTAAAAAATTTGTTTGGAGCGCTCTATGGAAAAAACATTCCAGTTTGTGATACCCGCCCTGATGGGGGTGGAGAGCACCGTGGCCCATGAATTGAAGAAGCTGGGCCTGTCCGAAGTCAAGGCGGAAAACGGCCGTGTGCTGTGCAAAGGCTCCCCCGCCGACATCCCCCGCCTCAACCTCAACCTGCGTACCGGGGCCCGAGTGCTGCTCAGCCTGGGCGGCTTTCAGGCAAAAACCTTTGAGGAGCTGTTTGAGGGGGCGGCCGCCCTGCCCTGGGAGGACTTCATCCCCCGGGAGGGCCGTTTTCCGGTGAAGGGGTACAGCGTCAGTTCCCAGCTCCACTCGGTGCCCGCCTGCCAGTCCATCTTGAAAAAGGCGCTGTGCAAAAGGCTGGGGCGGGTGTATGGCCTGGAGACCCTGCCCGAGACGGGAACCTTATATCAGGTGCAGTTCTCCATTTTGAAGGATGCAGTGACTCTAATGCTGGACACCTCGGGGGACAGCCTCTATAAACGGGGCTACCGGGCCCAGAACATGGGCGCGCCCCTGCGGGAGACCCTGGCGGCGGCGCTGGTGTCCCTGTCGAGGTACAGGGGCCGGGACCCCTTCTGCGACCCCTTCTGCGGCTCGGGCACCATCCCCATCGAGGCGGCCCTCATCGCCAAAAAACGGGCCCCGGGCCTGAACCGCTCCTTCGCCGCCCAGAGGTGGGGCTGGCTGCCCTCCAAGCTGTGGATGGACGCTGCGGACGAGGCCATGGACCACGAATTCCACGGCACCTATGATATCTGGGGCGGGGACATCGACCCCGCCGCCGTGGCGCTGTCCCGGCACAACGCCCAGCTGGCCGGGGTGGAGGACACGGTGCGGTTCGAGGTTGCGGACGCCGCCAGATTCCGCCGGGAGGAGCCAAAGGGCCGGGTGGTGACCAACCCGCCCTACGGGGAGCGGCTGCTGGAGAAGCGGGAGGCGGAGGAGCTCTACCGGGCCTTTGGCAGGGCGGCCCGGGCCCTGCCCCCGGGCTGGGAGGTGGACGTGCTGTCCTCCCACACGGAGTTTGAGCGCTGCTTCGGGCGGCCGGCGGATAAAAAGCGGAAGCTCTACAACGGCATGATCAAGTGCGATCTGTTCATGTATGGCGTATAGAGTCCCGATGGGGACATCCTGAAGAGAGAAAAAGAGGGAACAGCCGTGAAACACATCTTCATCATCAACCCCACGGCGGGCAAAAAGCGGAGCACCCGCGCCCTGGTGGACCGCATCCAGGCCCTGGACCTTCCCTATGAGATCGCGTTCACCGAGCGGGCGGGGGACGCCCGCCGCATCGCCCGGGAGGCGGCGGAGAGCGGGGAGCCGGCGCGGCTCTACGCCTGCGGCGGGGACGGCACCCTCAACGAGGTGGTGAACGGCGCGGCGGGTTTTGACAGCGCCGCCGTCACCAATGTGCCCATCGGCACGGGCAACGACTTTCTGAAAATATTCGGAAAGGGGAACAAGGCCCGCTTCTCCGACCTGAAGGCGCTGTCCGAGGGCCCCCAGGCCGCCATGGACCTCATCGACTGCAACGGGCGCCTGGGCATCGACATCGTGTGCACCGGCCTGGACGCCCGGGTGGCCGTGGATAAAGATAAGTACAACAATTTTCCCCTGGTCTCCGGCATCGGAGCCTACGCCATCTCCGCCGTGGCCAACGTGCTGTTCAAGCGCATCTCCCAGCCCGTGGTGGTGGACATGGAAAACTACCACTTTGAGGGGGAGGCCACCATCATCTGCGTGTGCAGCGGCCGGTACTACGGCGGGGGCTTTATGCCGGTGGGGGACAACATGCCCGACGACGGCCTGCTGGAGACCCTGGTGGTGCGCAAGGTGGACCGGCTCACCTTTTTCCGGCTGGTGGGGGAGTACGGCAGGGGCCGTTACGCCAGATACCCGAACCTCATCCGGTACGGCCAGGGGAAGGGGGTCACCGTCCGCAGTCCCCAGGAGCTGGTGGCGGTGGTGGACGGCGAGCCGCTGCGGGCCAGGGAGCTGACCATCAAGCTGTCGGACAAAAGGGTGAACTTTTTCTATCCGGCGGGGCTGGACTACCTGCCTAAGACATGAGAAAGCCCCCGGCCAAAGCCGGGGGCTTCCACATTTTTGAGAAAAGAGAGAGGGAGGAGATTGTCTGGTTTTGTACCTGACGCAATTATCATACCAGACCCTTCCGGGAAAATGTTGGACGATTTGAGAACCTTTTGTGAAGATTCCATGAACGCTGTGAAGAAATCGTGAACACCGTCAAAAATGTGGCATAAATCGGGGGGATTTTCCAGAATCAGCGCCTGCCCCGGTAGTTGGAGCTGGGCCGCCGCCCTCCCCCCGCCCGGCTGTAGCGCCGCCGGGCCTTTCGCTTAGGGAGGACCACTGTTAGAAAAAAAACCAGAGTGAGGACCAGCACCCCCCCGGCGGCCACCGCCGCCTTGACCCACCACTTGCTCCAGTAGTTCTCCACCTGCTGGATGGTGTAGAGGAAGTTGGAGCGGGCCACGCTGTCGGCGGCCACCATGTCCAGGGTGCCGTACTCCACGCCGTCATATTTAATGGTGATGGTGCCCAGTTTGTCCCCGGCGGTGACAGGGGCCTCCACAGACTCGGGCAGGTCGGGGATCAGCTCCGCCCGCTTGGGGTCGTAGTCCGAGGGCATGGTGGCCTCGATGGACCCCACCGGCTGGGCCAGCACATAGTCCGCGTCGTCGGACAGGGTGACGCTCACCTCCCGCAGCACGTTCTCCGTGTCCTTGTCCAGCAGGGTAATCCGGTGGAAGTTGTCAAAGGCCCACTCCAGCAGCCGCTTGGACTCGGGGAAGGACCAGAACTGGAGCGCTCCGTTTTCGTTCCTGGTGTCCTCGGTGCCCAGCACCACGCAGTAGAAGGTGCGCCCCAGCTCGTCCACGGCGGCGGAGGCCAGGCAGCGCCCCGCCTCGCCGGTGTAGCCCGTCTTGATGCCGATGGCCTTGCCGTATGTATAGCCGATGGCGTAAAAGCTGCTGAGCAGGCCGTTGGAGGAGTAGATGATCCGCTCCGGCTGGAGGTTGGTGGCCGGGAGGGTGTGGGAGGGGGAGCGCACGATGGTGCGGAAGGTCTCGTTCTCCATGGCGGCGTGGGCCATGAGGTAGATGTCATAGGCGGTGGTGTAGTGCTCCGGGTCGTGGAGGCCGTGGGGGTTGGCGAAGTGGGTGTCCGACATGCCCAGCTCCTGGGCCTTGGCGTTCATCCTCACCACGAACTCCGCCGAGGTGCCCGCCACCGCCTCGGACAGGATGTTGCACGCCTCGTTGCCCGAGGGCAGCAGGTCGCAGTACAGCAGGTCCAGCACCGACAGGGTCTCGCCCGCCTTGATGCCCGCCGTGGAGCTGTCCCAGGGCAGGTCCACCGCCTGGGCGGAGGCCGTCACCTGGGTGTCCAGGGAGAGCTCGCCCTTGTCCACCGCGTCCAGTACCACCAGGGAGGTCATGATCTTGGTGATGGAGGCGGGGTACATCCGCTGGCGGGCGTTGAGGTCGTAGAGGATCTCGTTGTTGTCTCCGTCCACCACGATGGCGGCCTTGCACTTGGGCTGGGGGTCCTCCAGGGCCAGGGCGGGGCAGGTGAGGGACAGCGCCATCAGCCCCGCCAGAAGCAGGGAAAGAAAACGATATTTTTTCATAGGAATCTCCCACATAATATGGTATAATAAAAAACGCCGGTGGGCCGAGGGCCCGCTTATGGGCGGCATATGGCAATTATAGCAGAAAATTTCCTCCGGCGCAACTGGGAGAAGCAGCCTTTTCGACAATTTGGGAGGGGACCATGGAGAAAGCAGGCGGGGACCGGCGGATGTGGGCGGCGGTCATAGCGGCCGGGGCCGCTATGATGCTGTGCTTCGCGCTGCGAAGCACAGCAATGGGACCTCTGGACAGGCTTCCCCGGGAGCAGCCGACCGCCGCGGCGCAGGCCCGGGAGGAGAGCCTGGTGGACGTGAACGCCGCCGGGGTGGAGGAGCTGACGGCCCTGCCCGGCATCGGAGAGGTCCGCGCCCGGGCCATCGTGGACGACCGGGAGGCAAATGGGCCCTACCGCTACCCGGAGGATCTGATCCGGGTAAAGGGGATCGGAGAGGGAATTTTGGAGGACATTCTGGACCAGATTACGACAGGAGGACGGCAAGATGCCCAGAATATTGGTGGTTGACGACGAGCGGGTGATGGTAAAGGGAATCAAATTCAATCTGGAGAACGAGGGGTATCAGGTGGACACCGGCTCCGACGGGGAGGAGGCGGTGGACAAGGCCCGCGCCGGCCAGTTTGACCTCATCATCCTGGATTTGATGATGCCCAAGATCGACGGGCTCCAGGCATGCATGAAGATCCGGGAGTTTTCCAACGTGCCCGTCATCATGCTCACGGCCAAGAGTGAGGACGCGGACAAGATCATCGGCTTTGAGTGCGGGGCGGACGACTACATCACCAAGCCCTTCAACATTTTGGAGCTGAAGGCCCGCATCCGGGCGCTGCTGCGCCGGGCGGGGGCCGCCGCCCAGCAGCAGCGGGAGGCGGACCGCCTCACCAGGGGACCCATCACCCTGGATTTGAGCGAGCGGGCGGCCTGGCGGGACGGGGAGCGGGTGGACCTCACCGCCAAGGAGTTCGATCTGATGGCGCTGCTCATGCAGAACCCCGGGCGGGTATACAGCCGGGAGAACCTGCTGAACTTGGTGTGGGGCTACGAGTATGTGGGGGAATTCCGCACGGTGGACGTCCACATCCGCCGCCTGCGGGAGAAGTTGGAGCCCGACCCCGCCAACCCCGAGCACATCCTCACAAAATGGGGCGTGGGATATTATTTAGCAAATAACGTGTGAGAAAAGAGGTGGGCGTATGACGGCGGCAAAGCGGAAGGAGCGGGAGAGCCGGGTCCCCTTTTTCCACAGTATCCAGGCCAAATACGCCCTCACCTACCTGCTGGTGGTGGCCGCCATCCTCCTGGTGATGAACACCTACCCGGTGCTCATGGCGGAGAATATGGTGTTCGCCTCTAAGGAGAGCACCCTGCGGCGCCAGGCCCTGGTGATCGGCTCCACCCTGGCGGTGTCCGAGACCCTGACCCGGGAGGGCGTGGAGCAGACCATGGCCCTGCTGGAGGAGGCCCAGGGGGCGCGGGTGCTGGTCACCGACGGGGCGGGGCTGGTGCTGTACGACAGCTCCACCCTGGACAACCGGCTGGGGGGCTACGCCCTCATGGGGGAGGTGGCCGCAGCCCTGCGGGGGAAGGACGCCTCCCGGGCGGAGTTCCGGGAGGGGGCCATCCGCACCCGGGCGGCGGTGCCGGTGGTGTACCACGGCATGACCCTGGGGGCGGTGTACCTCTATGAGTACGACACGGAGCAGGCCCAGGTGCTCCTGTCCATCCTGTCCAACCTGCGCTACATCTCCATTGTGGTGTGCCTGGTGGCCCTGGTGCTGGTGGTGCTGCTGTCCAAGACCCTGACCCGAAACACCGTGCGGCTGCTGTCCGCCATCCGCCATGTCCGGGAGGGGGAGTACAGCCACCGGGTGGAGTCCCTGGGGAAGGACGAGATGGCCCAGCTGGCCGACGAGTTCAACCAGCTCACCGACCGCCTCCAGACCACCGAGGAGGCCCGGCGGCGGTTCGTGTCCGACGCCTCCCACGAGCTGAAAACCCCCCTGGCCTCCATCCGGCTGCTCACCGACTCCATTTTGCAAAACGACTCGGTGGACATGGACACCGTCCGGGAGTTCGTCACCGACATCGGGGAGGAGGCGGAGCGGCTCACCCGCATCAGCGAGCATCTGCTGGCCCTTACCCGGCTGGACGCCGGGGAGGAGCGCCCGCCCGAGCCGGTGGAGCTGGGCCGGGTGGCGGACAAGGTGGTACACCTGCTCTCTCCGGTGGCCCGGCGGGCCCAGGTGGAGCTGACGTGCGCGCTGGAGCCCGCCTGCGCCCTGCTGGCCACCGAGGACGACATCTATCAGGTGGCCTTCAACCTGGTGGAGAACGCCATCAAGTACAACCTGCCCGGAGGCCGGGTGGAGGTGGGGGTGAAGCGCCGGGGGGACAAGGTGGCCCTCACCGTCACGGACACCGGCCTGGGCATTCCCCAGGAGGACCTGCCCCGGATCTTCGACCGCTTCTACCGGGTGGACAAGGCCCGCTCCCGGGCCGCCGGGGGCACCGGGCTGGGGCTGTCCATCGCCCGGGACACCGCCCGCGTCCACGGCGGGGACATCACCGCGGGGCCCAACCCCGCCGGCCGGGGCACCCGGTTCGAGGCGGAGTTCCCCGCGCTGCGAGAGGGGGAGGGACCATGAAAAGGCGGACGGCGGGGCTGGCGCTGGCGGCGCTGGCGTTTTGTCTGGCCCTGGGCTGCGCCCCGGTTGGGGAGGAGGAGCAGGGGCTGGTGCTGTGGTTCCCCGTGGACCCGGAGCTGGACCGGGCGTCCTCCGCGCTGGAGTGCTGCCCCTACCTGGGGGAGGAGCGGACTATCCCCGCTCTGCTCTCCGCCCTGCTGGCCGGACCGCCCCAGGAGGAGGCGGAGCTCACCTCCATCATCCCCCGGGGGACGGCGGCGCCAAGGGTGCTCAGCTATTCCCTGGAGGAGGGGGTGGCCAATGTGGAGCTGTCCGCCGTCTATGCCGAGCTGGTGGGCATCGACCTGACCCTGGCCGACTACTGCATCGCCCTCACCCTCACCCAGCTGCCGGAGGTGGAGGGGGTCCGGGTCACCGTCAACGGGGGCGGGCAATCCTACCGGGACCGCCGGGTGCTCTACCGGTCGGACGTGCTCTTTTCCGGGGCGGAGGAGACGCCGGTGGAGCTGTCCGCCGCCCTCTATTTCCGCCGGGAGGGCAGCGACTCCCTGGGCTATGAGCTGCGGGTGCTCCGGCTGACCGAGGGCAGCGTCCCCGCCAAGGCGGTGCTGGCCGCCCTGATCGCCGGGCCGGAGGACGAGGGCCTGGTCCCCCTGCTGCCCCCGGAGCTGTCCGTCCACTCCGTGTGGGTGGAAGAGGGGGTGTGCACCGCCGACCTGTCCAGCCATCTGCTGGACCTGCCCCAAAAGGAGCGCGCGCTGGCGGCCAGGTCCATTGTGGAGACCCTGCGCGGCCTGGACGCGGTGGACCAGGTGCAGCTGCTCATCGAGGGCGAGCCGTACCAGCCCGGTCCCCTGCCGTAGGCGTTGGGCCCTGCCTCCCTCTTCGGGGACAGTTCATACCTTTGTATGTGAGACCCTTGACTCAATTGCTCTTCCTAGCGGAGTCGTCCCCTCAGAGGGAGGCAGGGCCCGACGCCCCGGCTTCCGCGCGTTGATAGATGATGTCCCTATCATTATAAGCAGTTATCAAAAACAAAGGAGAGATACGCCATGAATTTTGACACCAACTGCCTCCACGCGGGCTACCGCCCCGGCAACGGGGAGCCCCGAAACATCCCCATCATCCAGTCCACCACCTTCCGCTATGAGACCAGCGAGGACATGGGCAAGCTGTTCGACCTGGAGGCGTCCGGCTACTTCTATACCCGGCTGCAAAACCCCACCAGCGACGCGGTGGCCGCCCGGCTGTGCGCCCTGGAGGGGGGGACGGCGGCCATGCTGCTCTCCTCCGGGCAGGCGGCCAACTTCTTCGCCGTGTTCAACATCGCCTCCGCCGGGGACCACATCGTGGCCTCCTCCGCCATCTACGGAGGGACCTACAATCTGTTCGCCGTCACCATGAAGCGCATGGGCATCCAGTTCACCTTCGTGGACCCGGACTGCACCGAGGACGAGCTGAACGCCGCCTTCCGGCCCAACACAAAGGCTCTGTTCGGCGAGACCATCGCCAACCCGGCCCTGACGGTGCTGGACATCGAGAAGTTCGCCCACGCCGCCCACGCCCACGGCGTGCCCCTCATCGTGGACAACACCTTCGCCACCCCCGCCCTGTGCCGGCCCTTTGAGTGGGGGGCGGACATCGTCACCCACTCCACCACCAAGTACCTGGACGGCCACGCCGCCGCCGTGGGCGGGGCCATCGTGGACTCCGGGCACTTCGACTGGAACGCCCACAAGGACAAGTACCCCGGCCTCACCACCCCCGACGACAGCTACCATGGGGTGACCTACACCGAGCGGTTCGGCCTGGGCGGAGCCTATATCACCAAGGCGGTGGTGCAGCTCATGCGGGACTTTGGCTCCACCCCCGCCCCCATGAACGCCTGGCTTTTGGGCATGGGCATGGAGACCCTCCCCCTGCGCATGGCAAAGCACTGCGCCAACGCCCAGGCCGTGGCGGAGTGGCTGCAAAAACACGAAAAAGTGGCTTGGGTGCGGTACGCCGGCCTGCGGGGCGACAAATACTATGAGCTGGCACAGAAGTACCTGCCCCAGGGCTGCTGCGGCGTGGTGTCCTTCGGGGTGAAGGGGGGGCGGGCCGCCGCCGAGCGGTTCATGGCGGGCCTCAAGCTGGCCTCCATCGCCACCCATGTGGCGGACGCCAAGACCTGTGTGCTCCACCCCGCCTCCGCCACCCACCGGCAGATGAACGACGCGGAGCTGGCCGCCGCCGGGGTGTCCCCCGACCTGGTGCGGCTGTCGGTGGGCATCGAGGACGTGAGGGACTTGATTGCCGATCTGAATCAGGCGTTAGACCGGGTATAAGGACCTTCTTTTTCTTTCTAAAGAAAGAAAAAGAAGCAAAAAGAAAGACTTTTAGACTGTTTCTCATGCTGCCGGTTGGATAGAGACAGTCTAAAAGTTTCTTTTTCGCTTCCTTTTGTCTTTATCAAAGAAAAAGGAAGGCCCTTGACCTGAAACACAAAAAATTTTTAAAACCCCTTGACTTTCCACCTTGTGGAAGGTGTACGATCTGCCCAGAGAGGGAGGGAAAACGATGAAGATCAATCAGGTGGAGCAGCTGGTGGGCATCACCAAGGGCAATATCCGCTTCTATGAAAAGGAGGGGCTGCTCACCCCCGGGCGCAACAACGACAACGGCTACCGGGACTACAGCGACGCCGACGTGGCGTGGCTGAAAAAAATCAAGCTGCTGCGGATGCTGGATGTGCCCATCGAGGAGATTCTGCGCCTCAAGTCCGGGGCGCTGACCCTGGAGGACGCCATGGGGCGGCACATCATCCAGCTCCAGCGCAGGCAGGCCAATCTGGCGGCGGCCCAGGGCGTGTGCGCCCAGATCAAGGACAGCCGCAGCCAGCTGGACGGCCTGGACGCCGACGGGGTGCTGGCATCCATGGAGCGGCAGGAACAGGAGGGCACAAAATTCATGAACGTGGGAAAACAGGACAAACTGACCCGGTATGTCAGCCCCGTGGGGGCGGCGGTGGTGGTGCTGGTGATGATGGCGGCGGTGATCGCCCTCATCGTGTGGGGCTTTACCACCGCGCCGGAGGAGGCGCCGCCCATCGGCGTCATCATCGCCATCGCGGCGGTGCCGGTGGTCATCATCATCGGCGTGCTGGCGGCGCTGTACCAGCGCATCAAGCAGATCAAGGGAGGCGAGGAAGATGCTGCTGCTCAATATTGACCATGTCCCCGGCCGGGAGCTCGAGGCGCTGTCCCTGGTGAAGGGCTCGGTGGTCCAGTGCAAGAGCTTCGGCAAGGACTTCATGGCCGGGATGAAGACCTTCGTGGGCGGCGAGATCGAGAGCTACACCGCCATGCTCAACGAGGCCCGTCAGCTTGCCACCAAGCGGATGGTGGACGAGGCGGAAAAGCTGGGGGCGGACGCGGTGGTCAACGTCCGCTACGCCTCCGCGTCCATCATGCAGGGGGCGGCGGAGATCACCGTGTACGGCACGGCGGTGCGTTATAAGGGGTGACTTTTATGGATAAAAAGCGGTTCTGGCCCTTCCTGCTGGTGATCCCGCTGGTGATCGCCGCCATCATCGGTTGGTTTGTTCTGCCGGACAGCCTAGTGGTGCAGATCGGCGCGGACAGCTTGCCCAGCAAGGTTTGGCCAAAACTGATTGCCCTGCCGTTGCCCGTGGCGGTGGGGGTTTTGGGGGCGGTCATGGCCTCCGGCGAGGATAAGGAAAAACGTGTCGGTGGATTTTTTGTGCTGGTAGTGGCGGCTGTTATCACCATATTTAACTTTGTGATGAACCTTTGACCCAATATAACCTTTGAATATCAGCCCTATCGCGCTATAAAAGGAGAGACCAATATGCTTCGCGTTGAACACTATTCCAAGACCTACCCCGGAGGGAAAAAGGCGGTGGACGACCTGACCCTCCACGTGCGCCCCGGTGAGATCTACGGCTTCATCGGCCACAACGGGGCGGGCAAAACCACCACCCTGCGGGCGGTGGCGGGGGTGATGGACTTCACCGAGGGCACCATCACCATCGACGGCCACGACATCAAAAAGGACCCGGTGGGGGCCAAGCGGGTCACCGCCTTCCTGCCCGACAACCCGGACCTGTACGAGTTCATGAAGGGCATCGACTACCTGAACTTCATCGCGGACCTCTACGACATCCCGGCGGACCGGCGCACCGCCGACATCGGCAAATTTGGGGACGCCTTTGAGCTGACGGGAAATCTCGGCTCTCCCATCGGCAGCTACTCCCACGGCATGAGGCAGAAGCTGGCCCTCATCTCGGCGTTCATCCGCCGGCCCAAGCTGCTGATTCTGGATGAGCCCTTCGTGGGTCTGGACCCCTCCGCCTCCCACATCATGAAGGGGTACCTGGCGGAGCTGTGCCGGGGCGGCTCGGCGGTGTTCTTCTCCACCCACGTGCTGGAGGTGGCGGAAAAGCTGTGCCACCAGATCGCCATCATCAAGGACGGGCGGCTGGTGAAGAGCGGACCCACCGAACAGCTGGTGGGCGACTCCTCCCTGGAGGACGTGTTCCTGGAGCTGGAGGGAGAAAAATGAAGAAATTCCTTGCCCTGCTCAAGGTGAGCGTCAAGTCCATGCTGCTCTCCTCCACCAACAGCCGGGGCCGCAGCCGGAAGCGGGCGGCCAGCGGGGCGGGCGCCGTGCTGCTCATCGCGTTTTTGGGGCTTTATCTGTCCGGATTTTACAGCTTCATGCTGATGCAGGTGCTCTCCCCCGCCCATATGGAGGTGCTGGTGTTCATCTTCATGGGCATGGGCGCCCTGGTGGGGGGGCTGCTGTTCACCGCCTTCGCCGTCAAGGGGGTGGTGTTTGGCGGAAAGGACAACGATCTGCTGCTGTCCATGCCCGTGTCCACCACCATGCTGATGGCCAGCCGGGTGACCGCCATCTATCTGGAAAACCTGCTGTTCTCCTTCTTCGTGCTGGGCCCCGCCGGGGCGGTGTGCGCCTTTATGACCCAGAGCGGGGTGGGTCACGGCCTGCTGTTCTGGGTCCGCCTGCTGGTGGCGGTATTCGCTCTGCCCCTGCTGGACACGGCCCTGTCCGTCCTCTTTGGGGCGCTGGTGGCCTTTTTGTCCGCCAAGGTCTCCAAGGGGGCCCTGGGGCAGAACATCGTCATGGCCCTCTACGTGGCGGCGGTGTTTTGGTTTGCCTTCAACCTCAACGGCATGATCGAGGGGCTGGCCGCCAACGCCGCCGGAGTGAGGGAGTCCCTGTCCTGGGCCGCCCCCCTGCTGTGGATGGCGGACGGCGTCATGGGGGACTGGGGGAAGCTGCTGGCCTTCGCCGCCTGCTGCGCCGTCCCCTTCGCCCTGGTGGTGTTCGGCCTGGGCAGGGTGTACCGCCAGGCGGTCACCGCCTTTGCCGCCCGCTCCGCCCGGAACGACTACAAGCTGTCCGCCCAGGCCGCCTCTGGGCAGAAAAAGGCCCTGCTGGCCAAGGAGGCCCGCCGGTTTTTCGGCACTCCCATGTACTTCTGGAACGCCGGTATCGGCCTCATCATGCTGGTGGGCATGGGGGTGGCGGCGCTGGTGATGCGCGGCACCCTGCGGATGTACCTGGGCCTGCTGGAGGGCCTCCCCGTGCTGCCCATGGCGGCGCTGGTGATGGGCTTTTGCCTGTGCACCTGTGTGATCGCCTCGCCGTCCATCAGCCTGGAGGGCAGATACCTGTGGATCCTCCGGGAGGCCCCGGTGGGGGAGGGGGAGGTCATCTGGCTCAAGACTGGCTTCCAGCTGCTGCTCACCCTGCCCTGCACGCTTATTGCCGGGGTGTGCCTGACCGCCGCTTTGGAGCTCTCCCCTGCCGAGGGGGGCGTCCTGCTGCTGTTCTCCCTGCTGTTCGCCCTGTTCCACGCGGCCTTCGGGATGCTGATGGGCCTCACCTTTCCCAAGCTGGACGCGGTGAACGACACCGTGGTGGTCAAGCAGTCCCTGGCCGTCACCCTGGGGATGTTCGTCCCAATGGCGGCGCTGGGTGTGTGTGGGCTGCTGTACTGGCTGGGGGGGATGCTGTCGGCCTGGGCGGCGCTGGCCCTGCCCCTGGTCCTGCTGGCGGCGTTCACCGCGGCGTGCGCCCTGGTCTTGGGGAAAAAGGGCCCGGCCATGCTGCGCGCGCTGTGACAGGAAAAACCCCCGGGCGGCCGCGCCCGGGGGTTTTAAACTGCTTATCCGTTTTTGGGCGGGAGGTGGCGGGCGGCGATGGCGTTCATTTCCTCCCAGACGGCCTCCATATCGGACACCAGCTTGAACTGGGTCCGGGCCCGGTCCAGGTTTTGCCCCGGGCGGCTGATGTGGAAGTAGCCGTCCCCCTCCAGGTGGTCGGTGAGGAAGCGCGTCCCGCACTCCAGGGTCATCAGCTTGGCCCCCCAGGGCAGGTAGCGCACCTCCGCCTCGGTGAGGGCCTGGCCCGCCTCCTCCAAAAAGGCGGCGGTGTAGACGGAAAACAGGTCCAGGTCAAACTTCACCTTGCTAAGGTCGGGCTCGTCCTCGGCGTTGTGGTTGGCCCCGAAGCGGATGGAGTCCCCAAAGTCGTTGATGGACAGCCCGGGCATCACGGTGTCCAGGTCGATGACGCACAGGGCCTGTCCGGTCCTGGCGTCCATGAGCACGTTGTTCAGCTTGGTGTCGTTGTGGGTCACCCGCAGGGGGAGGACCCCCTCCCGCTGGGCCTGGAGGGCGGTGGAGCAGTCCTTTTCCCGGGCCAGCACGAAGGCGATGTCCTCTTGGCAGTCCGCCGCCCGGCCCAGGGGGTCGGCGGCCACGGCCTCCTTGAACTTGCGCAGCCGGTCCTCCGTGTCGTGGAAATGGGGGATGGTGTCGTGGAGGGTGTGGGCGGGAAAGTCCCGCAGCAGCCGCTGGAACCGGCCGAAGGCCCGGCCGGAGGCGGCGAACAGCTCCGGCGTCTCCGCCGCCTGATAGCACACGGTGCCCTCCACAAAGGGGAACAGCCGCCACACGCCCCCCTGGCTGTCGGTGAAGGAGCTCCCGCCCTGCCGGGTGCGGACCACGGTGAGGGTCTCCCGGCTGGGGTTGCCCCCCTGGCGCTCAATTTCCCGGCCCAGGTAGTCGGTGACGTTGACGATGTTCTCCATCAGCTTGTCCGGCTCCTTGAAGGCGGCGGAGCTCACCCGCTGGAGGATAAAACGCTTCGCGCCCCCCTCCACCAGGAAGGTGTCGTTGATGTGGCCCTCGCCGTAGCGGGCGGCCCGGGGCGCCCGCGCGCCGAAGTCGAAGGCCCCCAGGGCCTCTTGAAGGGTCAGCTCTGCCTGCTGTGCCATGGTGTTTCCTCCCTTGTGCCGGGCGGACCCGGCGTCGTTATGTGTTCAGCCCTTGTAGCCGTTGGGGTTCTGGGACTGCCATTTGTAGGACGAGGCGCACATCTCGTCGATGCCCAGCTTGGCCTCCCAGCCCAGCTCCTCCCGGGCCTTCACCGGGTCGGCGTAGCACACGGCGATGTCGCCGGGGCGGCGGGGCTCGATGACGTAGGGCAGCTTTTTCCCGCAGGCCTTCTCATAGGCGTGAAGCACGTCCAGCACGCTGTAGCCCTTGCCGGTGCCCAGGTTGCACACGAACAGCCCGCATTTGGACTCCAGCTTCTTCAGCGCCGCCACGTGGCCCTTCGCCAGGTCCACCACATGGATATAGTCCCGCACGCCGGTGCCGTCGGGGGTGGGGTAGTCGTCCCCGTAGACGTGCAGCTTCTCCAGCTGGCCCACCGCCACCTTGGCGATGTAGGGCACCAGGTTGTTGGGGATGCCGTTGGGGTCCTCCCCCATGAGCCCGGACTCGTGGGCGCCGATGGGGTTGAAGTAGCGAAGCAATGCCACGTTCAGCTCGGGGTCGGCGGCGCAGATGTCCATCAAGATCTTCTCCTGGAACAGCTTGGAGGTGCCGTAGGGGTTGGTGGTGCCGCCGGTGGGGAAGTCCTCCCGGATGGGGACGGTGGCGGGGTCGCCGTACACCGTGGCGGAGGAGGAGAACACAAAGCTCTTTACCCCGTGGCGGCGCATGGCCTGAAGCAGGTACAGGGTGCTGATGAGGTTGTTGGAGTAGTACTCCAGGGGCTTGGCCACGCTCTCCCCCACCGCCTTGAGCCCGGCAAAGTGGATGACCGCGTCAATGCCCGGGTGCTGGGCGAACAGGGCCTCCACCTCGTCCTCACGGCACAGCTCGGTCTTGACAAAGGGGACCTTTTTGCCGGTGATCCGCTCCACCCGGACCAGGGCCTCCTCACAGGAGTTATACAGGTTGTCCGCCACCACGATGTCGTAGCCGGCGTTCAGAAGCTCCACACAGGTGTGGCTGCCGATATAGCCGGCGCCGCCGCAGACCAGAATAGACATAAGACGCGCTTCCTTTCCAATATTAAAATCGTTCTCTGGTCTGGGCCATGGCCCGACCGCCCCTATTATACCCCATTCCCCCCTGGGATGGGAAGAGCAATCTTGTGATTTTTTTGTGGATAATTGGCCCAGTTGTGCCCTGAGGGGCGGGGCGGGGGATTTGCTCTTGCAAATCAGCGCTGGGATCACTATAATATAAGGGAGTTTTGTGAAGGGAGCGGGGAGGCTGTGAAGAAGAGGAGGGTGGGGCTCGCCCCCAACCGGGTGATCGCCCTGGGCTTTCTGGCCATCATCCTGACAGGGGCGCTGCTGCTCATGCTGCCCTTCGCCAACCGTGCCGGGCGGGGGCTGTCCTTTCTGGACAGCCTGTTCACCGCCACCTCCGCCACCTGCGTCACGGGCCTGGTGGTGGCGGACACCTGGACCCAATTCAACCTCCTGGGCCAGGCCATCCTGCTGCTGCTCATCCAGGTGGGCGGGCTGGGGTATATGACCATGATGCTCCAGGCGTCGCTGCTGCTGGGCAAAAAGGTGGGGCTGCGCCAGCGCTCCATGATGATGGAGAGCGTCAGCGCCGAGCATCTCAGCGACGTGCTCACCCTGCTGAAATACATCCTGCGGGGCACCGCCGCCATCGAGGGGGCGGGGGCCGTGCTGTTTGCCATTCGCTTCGTGCCCGAGCTGGGGTGGGCTAGGGGGGTCTGGTACTCCGTCTTTCACAGCGTGTCCGCCTTTTGCAACGCGGGCTTCGACCTGATGGGCTTTCGGGAGCCCTACAGCTCCCTGACCCACTATGTCTTTGACCCCCTGGTGAACCTCACCGCCGTGGCCCTGATTCTGCTGGGCGGGCTGGGCTTCCTGGTGTGGCGGGACGTGATGGAGAAGGGGCTCCGGTTCCGGCTCTACTCCCTCCACTCCAAGCTGATCCTGACGGCCAGCGCGATCCTGGTGATCGGCGGCACCGCCCTGTTCTGGTGGGCGGAAAACGGCAACCTGCTGGCCGGGATGGACGGGGGGCAGAAGCTGCTGGTGTCCCTGTTCCAGGCGGTGTCCCCCCGGACGGCGGGGTTTAACACCGTGGACCTTGCCAAGCTCACCAGCGGGGGCGGGCTGCTCACCATCGTGCTCATGTTCATCGGCGCGGGCCCCGGCTCCACCGGCGGCGGCGTGAAGATCACCACCGTGGTGGTGTGCCTGCTCACCCTGCTCAGCTACATCCGGGGCAGGCGGGAGGTGGGGGCCTTCAACCGGCGGCTGGACGAGGAGCAGATCCACCGCTCGGCGGCGGGGGTGACCCTCTATATGACCCTGGCCATGGCGGGGGGCTTCCTCATCCTGGCCACCCAGCCCTTCCCCCTTCAGGATGCCCTGTTCGAGGTGTTCTCCGCCATGAGCACCGTGGGCCTAAGCACCGGCATCACCCGGGAGCTGTCGTATGTGAACCAGGCGGTGGTCATTGTGATGATGTACTGCGGGCGCATCGGCAGCCTGTCCATGATGATGGCCCTGGCCCAGCGCGCCGCCCCCCGGGTGAAGGACCCGGTGGAGCATATCACCATCGGATAGGCGGCCCGCCCCGGGAGGGCGGGGGAAACACAGTTGAAATTGGAAAGGTGTGCATGGATATGGCGTCCACATTTCTGGTGATCGGCCTGGGCCGGTTCGGCACCAGCCTGGCCCTGAAGCTGATGGACCTGGGCAGCGAGGTGATGGTCATCGACACCGACGAGGAGTCGGTCAACCGCCTGGCCCCCCACGTCACCCAGGCCAAGATCGGCGACTGCATGGACGAGGAGGTGCTGCGCTCCCTGGACCCGTCCAGCTTTGACTTCTGCTTCGTGTGCATCAGCGACAACTTCCAATCCTCCCTGGAGATCACCTCCCTGCTCAAGGAGATGGGGGCGCCCATGGTGGTGTCCAAGGCGGACAAGGACCTCCACGCCCGGCTGCTGCTAAAAATCGGCGCGGACGAGGTGGTGTTCCCCGAGCGGGACATGGCCGCCCGCACCGCCATGCGCTTTAGCGTCAACGGGGCGCTGGAGTACATCGAGCTGGCCCCTGGCTACGCCATTTTCGAGCTGGATGTGCCGGACCACTGGGCGGGACAGACCATCCTGGACCTGGACATCCGCAAAAAGTACAATGTGAACGTGATCGGGCGGAAGGAGAACGGCGCCATCCTCCCCATCGACACCGGCTTCGTGTTCGCGGCGGACACCCACATCATGGTGGCGGGCCGCCCGGACGACGTGGCCAGGATGGTGGAGTGAGAAGCGCCGGGTCCGGAATTTCAAAGCGCCCCGCCTTCCCCCTTCAGGAACGGCGGGGCGCTTTTGCTGATTTTACGGGAGACGGCCGGAGGGGCTGGCAAAGGAGAAAAGCGCATGAATACAAAGCAGGCCGGCGGCGCGGACCAGCTGCGCCGGAGAATCTTATACCACTACACCGACTTCCAGGCCCTGGACGGCATTTTGCGCTGCGCCCAGCTGCGGGTGAACAATGTGCTGCGCATGAACGACTCGGCGGAGATGAAGCACTTCATGAAGCGGCTGTGCGCCGCCGCCGTGGACCGGCTGGAGGGGGAGGGGAGCGGGGAGCAGGCCCGGCGGCTCGAGGCCCTGTTCCGGGAGGAGCTGAAAAAGGAGTACTCCGCCTTTGCCGCCTGCTTCTCCTTCCACCGGGACGATGCCGCCCAGTGGGAGCGCTACGGCAACCGGGGGCGGGGGGTGTGCATCGCCCTGCACCGGGACTATCTGGAGCGGATGGCCCGGGGGGCGCTGTCCCTGCAGCTGGTGTTCTACCGGGACGACATGGCGGACCACCCCATGGTGGAGCGGTTCTGCGCCCTGGCCCGGCGGGGGGACGCGCTGTCCCCGGAGGACGAGGAGGTGAAGCGGGCCATGCGGGAGGCGTGGGCCTGCTCGGTGGCCTATAAGCACCCCTCCTTCTCCTCGGAGTACGAGATGCGCCTGGTGGTGTCCCCCTTCGAGAGGGCGGAATTTGACGTGCGCCCCTGCTACCACGTGAGCCGGGAGCGGATCAAGAAATATTACCCCCTGGACCTGAAGGCCATGTGCCGGGAGATCGGCGTGGGGCTGGAGGACCTGGTGGCGGAGATCATCATCGGGCCGGACTCCACCCAGTCCGAGGCCGTGTTCCGGGACTACTTGCGGGACAACGGCCTGAGCTCCCTGGTGGACCGGGTGTCCCTGTCGGACTGCCCCCTGCGGGGGCTGTCGGGGTGAGCGGGGGCGCAAGGCCGATCTCGTGGCCGGCGGGGACTCGTATTTTGCTTTGGAAAGGAGGCGCGGGGCCATGGCTCCCAACACGCTGTATACGGTGGTAGTGGCGGACGACGAGGACGAGCTGCGGGAGGCGGTGTGCACCATGATCCCCTGGGAGGAGCTGGGGTTCCGCCTGGTGGGCAGCGCCAGCAACGGGCTGGACGCCCTCCAGCTGGTGGAGGAGCGCCAGCCGGACCTCTTGATCACCGACATCCGGATGCCCTTTATCTCCGGCATCGAGCTGGCCAGGCAGGTGCGGGAGGTGCGCCCCTCCACCCACATCGCCTTTCTCAGCGGCTACGACGACTTTGAGTACGCCCAGCAGGCCATCCAGTACAACATTATCAGCTACATGCTCAAGCCGCTGACGGTAAAGGGACTTGGGGAGGAGCTTCAGGTCATCCGCCGGAAGATCGACGCACAGTTCGAGCTGTTCCGCCAGGCCGCCCCCCAGGGCGGGGAGCGGGAGCTGCGCACGGCCATGCTGGCCGCCCTGGTGCTGGACGGCTGCGCCGACCTGGAGGCCGCCCAGGCCGAGGCCTGCGCGCGCCAGTGCGGCCTGCTGCGGGAGGGGGAGGACAGGCCCTGCTACGCCGTGGTGGTGTCCGCCCTGCTGGCGGAGGACGGCTCCATGGACACGCCCCCCTCCTTTGTGAACTCGGTGGACCAGCTGGTGAAAAAATACCTGCGGGGGGCCAGCTTTTTCGCGCCGGGGAAGGTGGTGTCGGTGCTGCTGGGCGCCCCGGCGTATCTGGAGGCGTATCTGTATGTCCTGGTGGAGGAAATATCGCAGATGGCGGGGCGGGTGCTGGGCAGGCGCTGCCGCGTCGGCGTCAGCCGGACGGCGGACGCCCTCGGCGCCCTCCACGGCGCCTATCGCGAGGCTATGGAGGCCCTGCGCCAAGGGGACCCCACGGAGGCGGGGGCCCAGTTCATCGGGGATCTGGAGCCGGCCGTCAAGGGGGGCGAGCCCCTGTGCCGGCGGGCGCTGGACACCCTGGCGCAGCACTATATGGACCCCGACCTCTCCCTGGTGTCCCTGAGCGGGATGCTGGACGTCAGCCCCAACCACCTGAGCGCCTGCATCAAAAAATACGCGGGGGAGACCTTCATCAACACCCTGATCCGCAAGCGGATGGAGGCGGCCCGGGAGCTGCTGGCCAACTCCTCCCTGAAGGTCCGGGACATCGCCGTGCGCTGCGGCTATACCGACCAGCACTATTTCAGCTACTGCTTCAAAAAATACTGCGGCGAGTCGCCCAACGCCATGCGCCGCAGGCTGGACGCGGAGAGGGCGGGTGAGGAGCCTTGAGGCGGGCCAACCCCCGAAAGGGGCCGCGCACCACCACCATCCTGGTGGCCATGGTGACGGGGGTGGTGAGCATCATTTTGTGCTGCTGCATCGCCCTGTTTTTAAGCCGCTACCGCAGCGCCATGGTGCACAGCGCCCGCACCAGCAGCGCCCAGGCGGTGTCCCAGGTGTCCAACACGGTGGGCAACTACCTCCGGGACATGGAGCAGGCCATGGACCTGGTGGAGCAGTCCCTGGGGTCCAGCCCGGACAACAGGGACGAGCTGCTGTCCACCTTTTTGAAATTCCGCCCCGACGTGGCGGCGGTCACCAGCTACTCGGTCTCGGGGGAGCTGCTGGACTGCTGGTCCCTGGGCCGGGAGCCGAAAAAGGAGATTGTCCGCAACCTCTCCTTCGACCTGGAGAGGGCCGAATGTGCCTCTCCCTACATGACCTCTCCCCATGTGGTGACCATTTTTGAGAGCTGGTACCCCTGGGTGGTCACCCTGACCAAGCCCCTGGCCGGCCAGGGGGGCGGGGCGGCCTGGGTGTCCCTGGATTTGAGCTTTTCCAACATCTCCGGCTACATCAACAACGTGAGCATCGGCCAGCGGGGCTACTGCTTTTTGATGGACCGGGGGGGAAACATCGTCTACCACCCCCAGCAGCAGCTGTTGTACTCGGGGCTGAAATCGGAGGACACGGCGGCGCTGGCGGCGCTGCCGGACGGCTCCTACGCGGACGACACGGTGATCTACTGCCTGACCAGCGTGGAGGGCAGCGACTGGCGGGTGGTGGGGGTCAGCTATGTGGACGAGCTGGTGAACCGCAGTGTGCGGGAGATGATCCGGCTGTCCCTGGGGTTGGCGGCGCTGATTCTGGGGGCGGCGCTGCTGACCAGCTGGCTGCTGTCCCAGCTGCTGGGCCGCCCGCTGCGGGGGCTGGCCTCCGCCATGGAGACCTTTGAGGCCGACGCCGACCACTTCACCTACCGTCCGGTGGGGGGCACCCGGGAGGTGCGGGAGCTGTCCGGCTCCTTCGGCCACATGGTGCTGCGCATCCAGCAGCTCATGTCCACCGTGCGCCAGGAGGAGGTCAACCTGCGCAAGACCGAGCTGAAAGCCCTCCAGGCCCAGATCAACCCCCACTTCCTGTATAACACTTTGGACTCCATCGCCTGGATGTGCGAGCAGGGCCGCGGCGGCGACGCGGTGAAGATGATCCACGCTCTGGCCCGGCTGTTTCGCATCAGCATCAGCAGGGGGCATGAGCTCATCCCCATCGCCCGGGAGATCGAGCACGCGGAAAACTACCTGGAGATCCAAAAATACCGCTATAAAAACCAGTTCACCTACGCCTTTGACGTGGACCCGGAGTGCCTGGACTACTACTGCAACAAGATCACCCTCCAGCCCATCATTGAAAACGCCATCATGCACGGGCTGGATTTAATGGTGGACGAGGGTCGCATCGACGTGCGGGTGGGGCAGGAGGGGGAGGATATTGTATTCTGCGTCCAGGACAACGGCGTGGGCATGAGCGGGGAGCAGGTGGAGGCCATTTTGAAGCAGGACTCCCAGGACCGCACCGGCATCGGCATCAAGAACGTGAACGACCGGCTTCAAATTTATTTCGGCAAACAGTACGGGCTGCGCATCCTCAGCGAGCTGGACGTGGGCACCCGGGTGGAGATCCGTATGCCGAAGGTCAAGGAGGCGGGGGATTATGAGGGGAAATAGAGAAGCGCCGAACCGTCGCGAGCAGCGCGGATGGACCGGAGCGAGGGCGAGCGGAGGGCCGCGCAGCGGCCCGCAGACCAGCCCGAGTCAGAGGGAAGCCGCGCGTCGCGAGCAGGCAAGGCGTGACAAGAGAGAAGCACCGCGCCGTCGCGAGCAGCGCGGATGGCTATGTGTACTGTGCGCGGCGCTGCTGCTGGTCTGGCTGTGCGGCTGCGGGACGGACGCCGCCTCCTCCCAGCGGCGCTCGGTGGCGCTCATCGTCAAATCCACCGACAGCGAGTTCTTTCTCTCCGTCTTTGCCGGGGCCAGGGCGGCGGCGGTGGAGTACAATCTGGAGCTGGCCATCTCCGGCCCGGAGACGGAGGAGGACTATGAGGCGCAAAACCGCATGATCGCCCAGGCGGTGGAGGCCGGGGCGGAGGCCATCGTGTTCTCCGCCATCGACTATGAGAAGAACGCCGCCGCCATCGACGCCGCCGCCCAAAAAGGGGTCCGGATCGTGTCCATCGACAGCGGTGTGGGCTCTGACCAGGTGAGCGCCTATATCGGGACGGACAACTACGCCGCCGGGCGGATGGCGGCCCAGGCCGCGCTGGAGCGGGTGGGAGGCCCCTTGCATGTGGGGGTCATCAATTACGATGAGAGCAGCGCCAACGGCCAGGAGCGGGAGCGGGGCGCGGTAGACAGCTTGAACGAGAGCGGACGGGCCCAAGTCACCGCTGTGGTCAACACACTGACAGACGCCGAAATGGCCCGGGCGGACGCCGCCGCCCTGCTGCTGGCCCACCCGGAGATCAACGTGCTCATGGCCTTCAACGAACCCACCAGCGTAGGGGCCGCCCAGGCCGTACGGGACCTGGGGCTGTCGGACAGCGTGTTCTTTGTGGGGTTCGATTCCAATGTGGTGACCATCGACGGTCTCCAGGACGGCTGTGTGGACGCCCTCATCGTCCAGAACCCCTACGCCATGGGATACCTGGGGGTAGAGAGCGCCTATAAGCTCCTCGTCGGTCAGGGAGGCGAGCTGGAGCCCGTTGTAGATACCTCCACCCAGATCATAGACCGGGAGAATTTCTTTACCATGGATGGGCAAAAGGCCCTTTTCGCCTTTGATCGATATCAGAATTGAGCGAACTGCACAATTTTCCAGACCAATTTTTGACATAATAGATGATTTAGATGAAAATTTAACCGCTTTGCGGTGAAATTTCCCCTTGTTTTTCTACGAGTTTTCCTTTAAGATGATAGTTGGATTGGATGAAACGCCGCAAAAAAACCAGCGGTATTTTGTCTAAATCACTCAAGGAAAAGGAGAATCGTTATGAAGAAAGCTCTTGCAATGCTCTTGGCTCTTGTGATGGTTATGAGTCTGGCCGCCTGCGGCGGCGACAAGCCCGCCGAGTCCAAGGCGCCCGAGGGGACCAACTCCGCCGCCCCCGCCGACGAGTCCAAGGCCCCCGCCGGCGGCGAGGTCGCCAACAAGGACAAGCCCCTGGTGTGGTTCAACCGCCAGCCCTCCAACAGCTCCACCGGCGAGCTGGACATGAACGCCCTGAACTTCAACGGCAGCACCTACTATGTGGGCTTCGACGCCAACCAGGGCGCTGAGCTCCAGGGCCAGATGATTCTGGACTACATCACCGCCCACATCGACGAGATCGACCGCAACGGCGACGGCATCATCGGCTACGTGCTGGCCATCGGCGACATCGGCCACAATGACTCCATCGCCCGTACCCGCGGCGTGCGCAAGGCCCTGACCACCGGCATCGAGGAGAACGGCGCCATCAAGAGCGACGCCGTGGGCACCAACGTGGACGGCTCCGCCACCGCCGTGCAGGACGGCAAGCTGACCATCAACGGCAAGGACTACACCGTTCGTGAGCTGGCCTCTCAGGAGATGAAGAACTCCGCCGGCGCCACTTGGGACGCCGCCACCGCCGGCAACGCCATCAACACCTGGACCGCCTCCTTCGGCGATCAGATCGACATCGTGGCCTCCAACAACGACGGCATGGGCATGGCCATGTTCAACGCCTGGTCCAAGGCCAACAACGTCCCCACCTTTGGCTATGACGCCAACGCCGACGCGGTGGCCGCCATCGCCGACGGTTACGGCGGGACCATCAGCCAGCACGCCGACGTGCAGGCCTACCTGACCCTGCGCGTGCTGCGCAACGCCCTGGACGGCGTGGACATCGACACCGGCATCGGCACCGCCGACGACGCGGGCAACGTGCTCAGCGACGACGTGTTCAAGTATGTGGATTCCGAGCGCTCCTACTACGCCCTGAACGTGGCCGTCACTGCGGATAACTACAACGACTTCATGGACGCCACCAAGCCCTATGCCCCCGTGGCCAACCAGCTGAGCGCCGACAGCCACCCCACCAAGAACGTGTGGCTGAACATCTACAACTCCGCGGATAACTTCCTCAGCGCCACCTACCAGCCCCTGCTCCAGAACTACGACGACCTGCTGAACCTGAAGGTGGAGTACATCGGCGGCGACGGCCAGACCGAGGCCAACATCACCAACCGTCTGAGCAATCCCAGCCAGTACGACGCCTTCGCCATCAACATGGTTAAGACCGACAACGCGGCCTCCTACACCGGCCTGCTGAACCAGTAATCCACCCCCGGCGTCAGAGGACGCCGCCTGCCCCAACAAGTAAATGACTCGCTATCAGGGAGAGGGAATTCTCCGTTCGGAGGGAATGCTCCTCCGGGCGGTGGAAGGAACTCTCCCTGATGCACATTTTTGAGAAAAATCCGGCAGGGCCAGCGCTGTTGCTGAAACTGCTAATCTGCAAAACAGGAGTGACGAGAATGGCTGACGCAAAAGGCGATGTCGTCCTGTCGATCCGCGGTATGAGTAAGTCGTTCGGCCGAAACCGGGTGCTTGACCATATCAATCTGGATTTGAAGCGCGGAACGGTCATGGGACTGATGGGAGAGAACGGAGCCGGTAAGTCCACGATGATGAAGTGCCTGTTCGGCACATACCAGAGGGACGAGGGAAAGATCTACTTAAACGGGAAGGAAATCAACTTTTCCGGCCCGAAGGACGCGCTGGAAAACGGGATCGCCATGGTCCACCAGGAGCTGAACCAGTGCCTGGAGCGGAATGTCACCGACAATCTGTTCCTGGGGCGCTACCCCACTAATTCCATGGGGATCGTGGACGAGGGCAGCATGAAGAAAAAAGCCGCCGAGCTGTTCCGCAAGCTGGGGATGACGGTGAACCTGAGCCAGCCCATGCGGAATATGTCCGTTTCCCAGCGGCAGATGTGTGAGATCGCCAAGGCGATCTCCTACAATTCCCAGGTGATCGTTTTGGACGAGCCCACCTCCTCGCTGACGGTCCAGGAGGTGGACAAGCTCTTCGAGATGATGCGGATGCTGAAGTCCCAGGGGATCTCGCTGATCTACATCTCCCACAAGATGGACGAGATCTTCGAGATCTGCGACGAGATCTCGGTGCTGCGGGACGGCAACCTGGTGATGACCAAGGCCGCTAAGGACACCAACATGAACGAGCTCATCGCCGCCATGGTGGGCCGCTCCCTGGAGAGCCGCTTCCCAGCCGTGGACAACACACCGGGAGACACCATTTTGTCCGTCCAGCACCTGTCCACCAAGTTCGCCCCCCACCTTCAGGACGTCTCCTTCGACGTGCGGGAGGGCGAGATCTTCGGCCTTTACGGCCTGGTGGGCGCCGGGCGCACCGAGCTGCTGGAGACCATCTTCGGCGTGCGCACCCGGGCGTCGGGCCGGGTGTATTTCAAAAACCGGCTTATGAACTTTAACGATGCCAAGGAGGCCATTGAACACGGCTTTGCCATGATTACCGAGGAGCGCAAGGCCAACGGCCTGTTTTTGAAGTGCGATCTGACCTTCAACACCACCATCGCCAGTCTGGAGCAGTACAAGACCGGCCTGGCCCTGTCCAATCCCAAGATGGTGAAGGCCACCAGCAAGGAGATCAAGACCATGCGCACCAAGTGCATGGGGCCGGACGACATGATCACCAGCCTGTCCGGCGGCAATCAGCAGAAGGTCATCTTTGGAAAGTGGCTGGAGCGGGAGCCCCAGGTATTCATGATGGATGAGCCCACCCGCGGCATCGACGTGGGCGCGAAATATGAGATCTACGAGCTGATCATCAAGATGGCCAAGCAGGGGAAAACGATCATCGTCGTCTCCTCCGAGATGCCCGAGATTCTGGGCATCACCAACCGGATCGGCGTGATGTCCAACGGCTATCTCTCCGGGATTGTGAACACCGCGGAGACCGATCAGGAAGAGCTTCTGCGCCTGAGCGCGAAATATCTGTGAGGGGGGAAATCACATGGCAGACCAGACAAAAATTTTAACCGCGGAGCAGGAGGCCAAGCTCCGCCAGCCCATCGACGAGTATGTGGGCGGTATTCAAGACCAGATCAACGCTTTGCGCCGCGACGGCACCGACCGGGTCATCGACATCCAGAGCGGCCTGGACAGCCTGAAGCGGGATAAGATCTATACGCCCAAGGAAAAGGCGGACCGGGAGGCCCAGCTCAAAAAGGAGCTGGAGCAGGCGAAGGCCGTGGAGGCCAAGAACAAGGACCAGATCGCCAAGCTGATCGCCGACGCCGAGGGCTACCTCAAGGCGAACTTTGACAGCTATTACCAGGCGGTGGCCGCCAGCTGCGCCGAGGAAAAGGTCCAGGCCCAGGAGAAGTATCAGGCGGCGGTGGCCCAGCTGGAGAAGGCCCATCAGGAGACGCTGGCTAAGCTCAGCGATCCCCATGAGGTCAAGGACGAGAACTACGTCCACAAGAACCGGCTGTTCGACGCCAAGATGAAGCTGGCCAAGGACCTGCAGGACGTGAAGGACCGCAGGCACGCCGCCTTTGACCACAAGTACCACCTCATCGACATGCTGCGCATGTCCAAGTTCACCTTTGCCGAGTCCATGGCTCAGCGCTGGGAGAACTACAAGTACACCTTTAATCTCCGCAACTTCCTGCTGCGCAACGGGCTGTACCTGGCCATCGCCGTGATCTTTATTGCCCTGTGCATCATCACCCCGATTGTCAAGAACGTCCACCTTCTGACGCTGACCAATGTGCTGAACATCCTCCAGCAGGCCTCCCCGAGAATGTTCCTGGCGCTGGGTGTGGCGGGCCTGATCCTGCTGGCCGGCACCGACCTGTCCATCGGCCGTATGGTGGGCATGGGCATCACCGCCGCCACCATCGTGATGCACCAGGGCATCAACACCGGCGGCGTCTTTGGGCACATCTTTGACTTCACCGGCCTGCCGGTCATCGTCCGGGTGTTCCTGGCCCTGCTGGTGTGCATCGTGCTGTGCACCATCTTTACCAGCATCGCCGGCTTCTTCACCGCCAAGTTCAAGATGCACCCCTTCATCTCCACCATGTCCACCATGCTGGTGATTTTCGGCCTGACCACCTACGCCACCAAGGGCGTGTCCTTCGGCGGTATTGAGCCCACCATCCCCAACATCATCATCCCCAAGATCGGCAAGTTCCCCACCATCATCCTCTGGGCGGTGGCGGCGGTGGCTATTGTGTGGTTCATCTGGAACAAGACCACCTTCGGCAAGAACCTGTACGCCGTGGGCGGCAACCCGGAGGCCGCCTCGGTGTCCGGCATCTCCGTGTTCAAGGTCACGGTGGGCGCCTTCGTCATGGCGGGCATCCTGTACGGCTTCGGCTCCTGGCTGGAGTGCATCCGCATGTTTGGCTCCGGCTCCGCGGCCTACGGCCAGGGCTGGGAGATGGACGCCATCGCGGCCTGCGTGGTGGGCGGCGTGTCCTTCACCGGCGGCATCGGCAAGATCTCCGGCGTGGTGACGGGCGTGTTCATCTTCACCGCCCTGACCTACTCCCTGACCACCCTGGGCATCGACGCCAACCTCCAGTTCATCATCTCCGGCATCATCATCCTGACGGCCGTCATGCTGGACTGCCTGAAGTACGTCCAGAAGAAGTAATCCGTGTCCATCGGGTAAAAAACAGCGTCCCCATCGCAAAACTGCGGTGGGGGCGCTGCTTCGTTTTTCAGGCGGCAAAATAATCCTTGACAAATGGAGCGGCCGTACTATAATATAGATACAAATGTTTGATGAAACGTGTGATTGAGAAAGGAGGGGGCCCATGGAGGTCATGGACAAGCTGACCATTTTGGCCGACGCCGCTAAGTACGACGCCGCCTGCACCTCCAGCGGGGTGACCCGGGGCGGGAAGCCCGGAACCATCGGCACCGCCGCCAACTCCGGATGCTGCCACACCTTCTCCGCTGACGGCCGGTGTGTGTCCCTTTTGAAGGTGCTCTACACCAACTACTGCTGCTACGACTGCGCCTACTGCGTCAACCGCCGGTCCAACGACGTGCCCCGCACCGCCTTCACCCCCCGGGAGCTGGCGGAGCTCACCATCCAGTTCTACCGGCGCAACTATATCGAAGGGCTGTTCCTGTCCTCGGCGGTGCTGAAGGACCCGGACTACACCACCGAGCGGATGATCGAGACCCTGCGCCTGCTGCGTACTGAGTACCGCTTCAACGGCTACATCCACGCCAAGGCCATCCCCGGCGCGGACCCGGGGCTCACCTACCAGCTGGGGCTGCTGGCGGACCGGCTCAGCGTCAATATCGAGCTGCCCTCGGAGCAGTCCCTCCAGCTGCTGGCCCCGGACAAGACCAAGGCGGCCATCCTCAAGCCCATGGCCCAGATCCGGGACGGGGCGGCCCAGTCCAAGGCGGAGCTGAAGCTGTACCGCCACGCCCCCCGGTTCGCCCCGGCGGGCCAGTCCACCCAGATGATCGTGGGGGCCACCCCCGAGAGTGACCGGCACATTTTGTCCCTCACCGAGGGGCTGTACCGGAAGTACCGGCTGAAGCGGGTGTTTTTCTCCGCCTATATGCCGGTGTCCGACCACAAAAGCCTGCCCGCGCCCGCCGGGTTCAAGCCCCCTCTCCTGCGGGAGCACCGGCTGTACCAGGCGGATTGGCTGCTGCGCTTCTACGGCTTCACCGCCGGGGAGATTTTGGACGACAGCCACCCCAATTTTGACGCCGCCCTGGACCCCAAGAGCGACTGGGCCCTGCGCCACCCGGAGTTTTTCCCGGTGGAGGTGAACCGGGCGGACTACGAGGCCATTTTGCGGGTGCCCGGCATCGGCATGCGGGGGGCGGAGCGGATCGTGGCCGCCCGGCGGTACGGTCCCCTCTCCTTCGAGGGGCTGAAGCGGCTGGGCGTGGTGATGAAGCGGGCCCAGTACTTCATCACCTGCTCGGGCCGGATGCTCCCCGGCCTGCGGTGCGGTCCAGACAGCGTCTACCGCCGGCTCACCGGGCTGGAGCAGGGGGCGCTGGGCAGCGGGGAGAGCTGGGAGCAGCTGTCCCTGTTCGGCGGGGAGGGGGGACCGGCATGATCGCCTACCGCTACGACGGCACCTTCGCCGGATTTCTCACCTGCGCGTGGGACGCCCTGGAGCGCGGGGCCGACCCGGTGGCCTTTCTGCTCCCCGACGGCGCGGCTAGCCTCTGGGAGGTGTGGGAGCCGGCCACGGACAGGGAGAAGGCCCGAAAGCTCTACGCCGCGCTGAAAAAGCGGGCGTCCCCCGCCTTCCAGAAGCTCATCGCCCGGGGATTTCTCACCTGCCTGCCGGAGAAGGAGCTGGCCCTGTTCACCCTCATCCGCCGGGGGCTCCAGGAGGGGGACCGGGTCCGGCTGGACCTCAGCGACCCGGTGATGGCCCGGGTGAACCTGGCTCTGGTCAAAATGTGGACCGAATGGGACCATTTGAAGGGTTTCATCCGTTTTTCCGACCTGGACGGGGTGCTGGTGGGGGAGATCGAGCCAAAAAACCGGGTGCTCCCCCTGCTGGCGGGCCACTTTGCCGCCCGGTACTCCGGGGAGCGGATGGTCCTCTATGACCGGACCCACCACGAGGCCTTTGTCTGTGACCGGGGCAGCTGGAAGTTGATCCCGGCGGAGGACTTTCGCATGGGCCCCGCCGGGGAGACAGAGCGCTCCTATCGGGCCATGTGGCGGAAGTACTACCAGACCATCGCCATCCAGGGGCGGACCAACCCCAAGTGCCAGTCCACCCACCTGCCTAAGCGCTACCGCCATGTGATGACGGAATTTATCACCGACCAGGAGATGGAGGCGGCCCTGCCGGAGCGCCCTGTGCCGGCCCGCTCCCTGGAGGAGGGGGACGGGTGAGGGCAGGGGGGAGGTCCCCCCGCTACCGTGCCTGGGCCAGGCAGTCCACCACAGGCTGGATGTATTTGGGGTCGCTGATGTCGTAGGAGCGGGCGATGGCGCTCTGGAACGCCTCATCCTCCGGCGTTTTGGCCTTTTTCCGGGTCATGGCCCAGGCGGCGAAGCGCATCATGGCCCGGTCCACACCCCCCATTTTCTCGTAGCGCAGCCCCGCCTGGAGGTAGAAATGGGGGATGGACTCCCGCTCCTGGGCGCTCAGGTTTTGCGCCCACATCGTTTCAATGGCGTCCTCCGCCTCGTTGGGCATGGCCCCGGTGGCAAAGACCACCAGCTTTTTCGCCCCCCGGCGCTGGAGCAGCTTTTGGGCCTTTTTCCAGCCGTCCAGCGTCCTGGCGTGGAGGCGGCTGCCAAAGGCCACGGCGGCGTATCCGGACAGGTCGGCAGGGGCCTGTGCCAGAGGCAGGGCGGGGCAGTCCAGCGCCTGGGCCATGAGCTGGGCATAGCTCTGGGTAAAGCCGGTTTTGCTGTTGTAAAGTATGATGACGTTATGCTTCATGGCTGTTTTCTCCCTTAATCTGTGATAAAAATGCCTGGTAGGCCTGCTTCTGCCAGGAGAAGATATCCTCTGCCGGAATGCCCGGCGCGGCGGTGGAAAAGATGGCCCCCAGGCCCACGGTGTATACGATCATGTTGATGTGGAGCCGCCGGGCCGCCTCCGGGTCCAGCCCCAGCTCCGCGGCGATGGACGCCTCCAGACGGGGGTCCGACGCGGTGAGGCACAGGTCCTCCAGGCAGCTCACCCCCTCCCGGGGACAGAGGATGAACAGCTTGAACAGCTGGGGCTCCTCCTCGGCCAGCCGGACGCAGGCCAGACCGGTGGCCTGAAAGCTCCCAGGACCACATCCCTGCTGGGAAAAGCGCTCCCGCACGAACTGCCGTACTCGAGCGTACACCTCACGGCGCAGGCCGTCCATGTTCCGGCAGTAGCTGTAGATGGGCTGGACGGAGCAGCCCAGTCGGGCGGCGATGTTTTTCACCAGCACCCGCTCCATGCCGCCCTCCCGGGCGAGCTGGAAGGCGGCGTCCACCACCATCGCCTTGGTGATTTTTTGCTTGGGCATGGGCTCACCTCACGTAATCTTTTTATATAAATAGATTATATAAAAAGATTATAACATGCGCTTACCGCGATGTCAAGAAAAACGCGCCCCGCGGCGGGAGCAATCCTGCCGCGGAGCGCGTTTCTGCTGCCATCCATTTTCGCGGGGGCCGCCCTCAGCCGCTGAGCAGGATCGCCATGTGGGCCAGGGTGGCGCTGTCGTTCTGGAAGAACTCGTCCCGCAGCCTGGTCTTTTGCGGCGTGTTGTGCATCAGCCCCCGGCTGGCGCAGACTATCATCCGGAACAGCTCGTCCTTGTCCCCCGCCGACCCGTCCCGGCAGGACGCCACCGCCATGAACCGGTAGAAGGAGTACAGGTTGCAGAAGTCCACGTAGCTCTTCCACAGCTCGTCGGGCCCCATCAGGTCTGGGACGCGCAGGTTATAGAACAGCGACACCATCAGGTTTTCCATAAAATAAGCCCGATCCTTGAAGTTTTCCTCATATCGGGCCTGGGCCGCTATGTATGGATCGTTGGGAAGGGAGAAATTGACGGAGTCCCCACCTTCAAATGTCAACTCTGTGCCCAGGCCGTCCAAAACTTCTTTTAAGGTGGCGGACAGATCCCTGTTGGGGGTCTGGGAAGCGAGGAGCACCCTGATATTGTTGGTCAGGAACATGGAGAGAGTTTTTGGTGAACTGGGCAATTGAAGCCGCTCATCCGTTTCCGGGCTGTTCATCAGCGCCTGGGTCCGGACCAGCCAGCGGTCAATGTCCGTCTCGCCGTCCGCCAGCTCCTTCAGCGCCAGCCCCATCAGCAAAACGCGCTGGGGCAAGGCGTATCGCCGGTCCTGGAGCAGGTCGATACACAGGGAGCGCGCGTCCTGGAAGTGAAGGCGCGTCTCGCCTGATTTGCCAAAAGCCAGTTTGCGGCGTTCCGCTTTGGGCAGAGGGTCGGACACAAAATCCACTCCCTCCGGCAGGCCCCACAGCAGCTCCAGCACCCCCTCGCAGGCGGGGGACAGGGAGCGCTCCCAATAGCCCCCGTCCGAATAGCCCTTCTGCCGGGGAAATACCTGGCACACCTCCGGCAGGGCCTCCGGTCCCTTCTCCAATTGCAGGGAGCACAACCCATCCTCACGCAGAAGGGGGCAGACGCCGCTGGACATATCAAATTCGCCGTAGAATTTCCCGGCGTTTGGCCCCTGTCTGATGCGGCGGACGCATTCTTTGAGCGTGGCATTCAACTCGTCAGAGCCGTCCTGGCGCCTCAAGGCCAAATAGTCTTTTTTGTTGAAGGTAATATTCCATCCCTTGCAGCAGGAAAAGCGGCACCCGCCCGCCAGACAGTGGAACTGGTCGTAATACGCGGGGCGCAGGTCGTAATCTATGGAAAGCTGGTCGGCCATGGGGCCACCGCCTTTCTCTCAGAATAAAAGGGGGCGGGCTTTCGCCCGCCCCCATGGGTTTTATGCGATTTTGCCAAGAACAGCAGGGTTCCAATTACTGGAGCAGCTGGAGGACACCCTGAGGCACCTGGTTGGCCTGGGCCAGCATGGCCTGGGCGGACTGGATCAGGATGTTGTTCTTGGTGTACTTCATCATCTCGGCGGCCACGTCGGTGTCGCGGATGGTGGACTCGGCGTCCTGAATGTTCTCGGTCATGACGCTCAGGTTGTTGATGGTGTGGTCCAGACGGTTCTGGGTGGCGCCCAGGGTACCACGGATGTCGGACACCATGTTGATGGCGTTCTTGATCACGTCCACAGCGGCGGCGGCGCTGGTCTGGTCGTCGATGCGGATCTTGTCCAGACCCAGAGAAGTGGTGTGGATGTCCTTGATGTTCACCTTCAGCTGGTTGAAGTCCTCGGCGGTGTCGCCGATCTGCAGGGTCAGGGACTTGCCCGCCTCCTTGACCACGTTGGTGGTGGACTGGGCGCTACTGAATGCTTGGAGCTGATTCTCAAGGCCCCAGTCCTTGTGGGTCAGGTTGGCCCCGCCGGTGTAGGTGGTGCGCTCGTTAACCACCAGAATATGACCGCGCTCCTCCACTTGGACGTCGAACATCTCATTGTCCTTGGCGGCCACGGACAGGCGGTCCAGGGCTTTGCGCAGATCGTCCTTGAACGCAGCTTTATCTGCGGCATTGCCATTAGCCTTGGTATTGGTCAGGTTGGTCAGGTCCCGGATGTCCACCACCTTCACGTTGTCGGCGTACTCGGTGTTGAAGGTGCCGTCACTGCCCGCAAATACATAGTACTCGTCGCCGATTTTAAAGCCCTTGCCGTCGGCGATATAGTCGGTGGTTTTGTTCACGCCAGCGGCGCTGGCAGCGTTATCAGTGTTGAACCGAATATACGCCTGGGCGTAGATGGTGTCGGCGGGGGTGGTGCCCTCGTTGATTTCACAGGTAGAGGCATTGCCCACCACCAACAGATTGTTGGCATTGTAGAACTTGCCCAGGTTGCCGGTATCAGTAGAGGCATTTGCATTGCCCACCAGGCCGATATTGAGGTTGCCCGCAAAATAGTTGATACCATCGGGATTGGTTTTGGCGGCATCAACATTAGCGGCGGCGCAGGCGTCGTCGTAGCCTTTGTCGGTCATCTCAAAGCGCAGCTTGTCGCCGTCCCGGGTGACGCTGTACTCAATATATTTCGTCGCACCGCTAGCGGTGCCGTCCGCTTTGTATATACCGGAATTGATATAGATCTTGCCGCCCGCCTCGTTGATGGACTTTTCAATAGCAGTGGCAATATCCTCAGAGGTGATCTTACCCTCGCCGTTGGCGGTCACACTGTACTTAAGGGCCGCAGCGGCAGTGTCGCTGGTGGACAGGTGGTTGGCCCCGCCGCCGGTGAACTTGTCGGCTGCACCGGCCTGGAGGAGGAACTCGATGTTTTCAATCTTTGTGCCAGCCTCCGCGCTGTAGCCGGTGCCGTCCAGGTCCACGGTGAAGGAGGTCTTGCCGGCTACGGCGGCGTCCTTGTGGTAGCGGACGCTGTCGTCGCTCTTGTTCAGTGCGCCCTTATCCGGGGAGAGGGTCGAGCCGGTGAGGTAGATGCCACCCTTGCCGTTGTCGCCGCCGACCTTGTTAGTGCTGTCGCCCTTGACGGCATCGCCCTCGGCAACGCCATTAATGTTGTTGCCGATCTTCATCCCGGCGAACACGGTGGTGGTGTTGGCCACGCGGCCGTCGGCGTCCATGGAGCCGTCCAGCAGCTTGATGCCGTTGAAGTTGGCGCTGTCGGCGATGCGGTTGATCTCGGAGTTGAGCTG
>ERZ808042.307-NODE-307-length-36657-cov-21.280563_pt1 | contig 36657 bp, 19 predicted proteins | sample MGYA00380193_ERZ808042 | MGnify/ENA primary metagenome ERZ808042 (study PRJEB31490, sample SAMN06133401) | mouse gut metagenome | isolation source: M1_2 | host: mice | place: China: Chengdu | collected 2015-05 ...
CTATGAGATTTTTCATTAATGTTCTGTCTACTAAGAAACTTCAATATTTCAAAGAACAATTTTTTATATTTTAATAAGATAGTAATGTGGTATTATAAGATATAGCTATATTATGAAGAACCTGAAAATAATAATTTTTATACTGTTTATCATTCTTCCTTTCCCAGTCTTTGCCAGCTATGAGCATTTTAAAGTTTGGGATATGTCGGATGGGTTATCGAATAATACAGTAAAATCTATTACCCAAGATCATCTGGGATTTATTTGGCTGGGAACGTTTGACGGACTGTGCAAATTTGACGGAGTTGATTTTACGATCTTCAGACATGATCTTCAGGACAGTTTGTCTATCATAAATAATCATGTGGAAGTCGTGGCTTCGGTGAGAGATGAGCTTTGGGTAGGAACCGAACGGGGATTGAATCTTTATTCTTATAAAGAGAATAATTTTCGTTTGTGCGAATGGATTCTTCCGACAGGTGAAAGACAAAAGATAACGGAAAGCATCAAAAATATCGTAGTGAATCAAGAGAGTGTCTTTATATTGACCTTTTCGCATCAACTATTGGTGCGTAAAGAAGGATGTGTCTTTGAACCGTGTGACTATAAAAAGAATATAGAATGGCTGTCTATTTCAGGCTATAAAGAGGGTTTATTGATCGGACATGCCACCGATGGTTTGTATGTCATTGATCCCGATGAAATGAGGATTCGGGCTCATTTCCCGTTTGACTCAAAGATACTGAGCGACTGTCTGTATTACAGTACAAATAAAGATATGATTTTTCTTGGTTTTGGTATAGGCTATCCAAGTCTCGCTTTTAGGATGAACAAAGAGAATAGCCTTGAAAAGTTGGAAGTCAGGATACCGTCAAGCGTAAAGACAATTGTCGATTATAAAGATGAAACATTATTTGGAACAGATGGAAACGGGCTGATGGTTTTTAATGAATCAGGATGTTCCGACATTTCTTCGGGGGAAAGTGATATGAGTAGTGATGCCATTTATTCATTGTTTGTAGATCGGAGACAGAATCTTTGGATTGGTACATACCGGGGAGGGCTGAATGCAAGTTCGGAACATTACGACTGGTTTCAGTCTTTCTGCATACAAAATAAAAAACTCTCGTATGATATGGTAACCGCTGTCGTTTCTCAAAAGGAACGGTTGTATGTGGGACTGGACGGCGGAGGACTGAATATTTATGATGTAAAAAATGACAAGCTACTGAAATATACAACGCATAATAGCGGCATTTCGGGAGACAATCTTTTGTCGTTATCAGTGGATGATGATTTCGCCTGGTTGGGAATATATGGCAAGGGACTCAGTCGCTATTCACTATCCGGTCACACTTTTAAGAATTATGTCTTGCCACCGGTTAAAGATAAAGAGAGTGCAAATAGAATATGGCAGATAAAGGACGATGGTGAGGGTAATATTTGGATTATAGCCGAAGACGTTTATTGTTTCAATAAAAAGAGCGAGACATTCACGGTAATCGACAATCTGAGTAACCTGAATGCTTTGAATATTATATTTGAAAACGATGTCATTTGGCTTTGTACGATGGGATATGGGCTTTATAAATTTGACCGGAAGACGACAGAACCTCTTGAACATTACTTTAAAGAATCAGAAAAAACGCCCATCCCCGGTAATATGGTACGGTATATGTTCATTGATTCCCGGAATCAAGTATGGTTCTCGATAGAATATGCCGGTTTATATAAATTAGACCAAAGTTCCGGGGAAGTCACTCCGTATGGAGTTGAAAGTGGCCTGACGGATACAAATGTAGTGGGGATGTTGGAAGACAAGTCCGGTTATTTATGGGTGAGTACATATAATGGCTTGTTCCGCTATAATCCTGTCAATGGAAAGTTTATTCGTTTTGGTAAGGAAGATAACTTGACTTCTACCCAATTCAATTATAACGCGTGTTTTCAAGAGGGTGATACAATGTATTTTGGAAGTACGGGAGGATTGTTCAGTTTCAAACCGGAAGATATTAAATATGACGGTGAACAGGTCAATCATGTGTATTTTACCAATCTTGAACTGTTGAATCATGAGAATAAAGTTGTGAGTCTCTATGGCATACAACCGGAGGATATACACTTGTCATATGATCAGAACTTCTTTACGATTCATTTCTCAACGCCGGAGTTGATTTCCCCTGACAAGGTACAATTCTCTTGTTATATGGAGAATTTTGAAAACGGCTGGTCTGAAATCTCCCATGCCCGACAGATATCCTATACTAATATTCCCCCCGGAGAATATTATTTTTATGTCAAGGCTTCCGACAATGAAGGGCAATGGACCGATAAGGCATCCTGCCTGAAGATTATTATCACACCCCCTTGGTGGAAAACCACTTGGGCATTGTCGCTTTGGGGCCTGCTAATCCTGGGACTTATCATTTTTATATTCTGGCTATACCGTCATGAATTGAATATAAAACATTTGGTACATTTGAATGAGATAGAGAAGAAAGCGGCTAAGAATATTAACGAAGCAAAGCTAAGCTTTTATACGAATATTACGCATGAACTGCGTACGCCTATTTTTTTGATAACCTCTCCTTTGGAGGAACTTCTAACGAGTAGGGAGGGCAGAGGGCCTGTTTCGGTTCCTAAATCTTTCCTGGTGAGTATGTACAGGAACGCTATGAAACTGAACAAGCTGATTAGCCGAATTATAGACTTCCGTAAACTGGAGTCCGGAAAGTTGAAACTCGAGCCGCAATCACTAAATCTGGTCACTTTCTGTAAAGACTTGACGGTGGATTATGAAGCTCTCTGCCAGCAGAAGAATATTATTTTTCATTTCTTGCCGTCACGGACAATTATTCGTGTCGAGTTTGATCCCGAAAAGATGGAGATTCTTTTGTCCAATCTCATTTCCAATGCTTTTAAATATACCCCGGAAGGAGGGAAAATCGTATTATCTATCGATGAAACGGACGAAAAAGTAACGCTAGTGGTTGAAGACAATGGCATCGGCATTCAAAAAGAATTTCAGGAAGTTATATTCGATCGCTTTTTCCAGATAGAAAATACCGAAATATTCTCTACGGGGGATGGTATCGGGCTTTCCTTTGTAAAGCACTTGGTCGAACTGCATGACGGAACGATACGCGTGGAAAGTGAACTGAACAAAGGGGCTAAATTTATAGTTGAGCTTCCCAAAAAAGAAAGAGTGGATGAACCTGTTTCTTCGGAAGAAGAAATCATTATTGTGCCGAAATCTGTAAAAGAGAATATGCTTGTCGTGACAGAGTCGGCCTCTTCCCCGGCAGCCCCCCACACCTTATTAATAATAGATGACGAGAGCGAGATACTCGATATGCTGGAGTGCTTCTTAAGCAGTGATTTTAAGATATTAAAGGCAAGTAATGGTATAGACGGACTTTCTTTGGTGCAAACCACATTACCCGATATCGTAATCTGCGATGTGATGATGCCTAAAATGAATGGGACGGATTTCCTGCAATTGATGAAAGGAGATAAAAAACTGGCCCATATTCCTGTCATTATGTTGACTGCCAAAACCTCGGAGGAGGACCAAATGGTGGCTTTTGATTGTGGCGCAGATGCTTATCTGACCAAACCGATTTCATTGAAATATCTCCGTAAACGGATCGATCAACTGTTGGCGCGTGTAGAATCGGCAGAGATGGTGAACTCATTGACGAAAACGGAAAAGAAATATTCCAAAGAAGAACAGAAGTTCCTGTTGAAGTGTCGGGAGATTATTGATAATAACCTGAATAATTCCAGTTTTGAGATAATGGCTTTTGCGGAACAAATGGGGATGAGTCATTCCACCTTGTACCGTAAAATAAAAGGGATGACCGGACTGACCGTTGTTGAATTTATAAATGAATACCGCCTGTTCAAAGCCGTCCAATATTTTAAGGAAGGCGAGACGAATATCGGTACTGTATGTTCCAAATGCGGATTCAATGATGTGAAACATTTCCGTGATCTTTTCAAACGTAAGATGAATATGACTCCCAAGCAATATGTGTTGAGTTTATAGCTGGATCAGATTATCTGATTCATTTATTCACCACGAATTGCCCCGAATCGCCCAATAGCCGAATTTCACCCTAAAAAAGCCGAATTACTTCCCTTTTAGGCAATGCATCCTGCTTAGTTTTGCGACAAAACGAGGGTGCAATGCCTTGAATAGTTAATTTTAAAATCAGTTTTATGGAAAAACATTTTTTCTTTATTTCGTTAAGGAAGACTTTATTCCTGACAGCGACATTTGTTTTATTAATAGGAAACACGCAACCTTCCTATGCAATGCTAGGAGTAGACGAGGAGTTGCAGGTTATGCAGAACGGCATAGTCAAGGGACGAATCGTCGACACAAACGGAGAAGCGGTGATTGGAGCCAATGTAAAGTTAAAAGGAAGCAATCAAGGAACTATTACTGATGTGGATGGAAACTTTTCTTTGGAAAATGTATCGGAAGATATCCTAATTGTATCTTATATTGGCTTTGAAGAGCAAGAAGTTGCCATTAAAGGGCGGAAGTATGTAAAAGTCATATTGAAAGAGAATTCGCAGCTTCTTGATGAAGTCGTTGTAGTGGGATATGGCGCACAGAAAAAGGTGAATCTGACTGGAGCAGTGGCGAGTCTTGATGTGAAACAACTAGAGAGTCGACCTATTACCAGTGCTTCGCAGAGCTTGGCAGGTAAGATAGCAGGTGTACATATTGCACAATCGTCCGGTATGGCAGGTGCAGACGGTGCACAGATCACCATTCGCGGACTCGGTACGTTGAATAATACTTCTCCTCTTATCTTGATTGATGGGGTTATTTCTCCGAATATGGATGTAGTAAATCCAGCGGATATTGAAAGTATCTCTGTCTTGAAAGATGCTGCATCGGCTTCTATATACGGTTCGCAAGCTGCGAATGGTGTTGTATTGGTCAGTACAAAGAAAGGAAAAGCAGAAGGGAAGTCAACTTTTAATGTAAGTGCAGGCCTTTCTTGGTCTAAGATGACTGACCAGAGTAAGCCGGACATGGTGACGGATCCAGAAACATTTATGCTCCTGATGAATGAGGCGCGAATCAACTCCGGATTAGAGTCAGCTTTTCCGGATGAAGTAATTGAAAGATACCGTACACCTAAATTCAGGGATGCGTGTTCTACCGATTGGTTTGATCAGATTTTTCGCACGGCTACTACCCAGGAATACAATATGAGTGCAAGCGGCGGAAATAATAAGACCAAATATTACTTTTCTTTAGGCTATATGGACCAGGGATCCATAGCATCCAGTGGTAACTATAAACGGATTACTGCCCGTCTGAACCTGGATACTTATGTACTTCCCAAATTAAAGATCGGAGCATCTATTGGTTATACTTACGGCGATCAGCGCACTCCGAACGGAAGTGTAGATGAGGTCTTTGCGCTTGACCTGATGCGTGCCAATCCTCTGAATCCGGCCTATAACTCAGACGGTACGATTGCGATGCCCGATAATACGACTTTGTCCTATACGGGACAGGTGCAAGGAGAGAATCCATTGACCAAGATGCTTTACAATGAGATTCATCAGAAAAACAATAACATTTACGGTAATGCTTTCTTGAGTTGGGACATTTTTCCTGAACTGAAAGTGTATGCATACTTCAATGCAAATGTGCAATTAAGAGATTATAGTGAGTGGAAGGGCTGTCCGGAGGTTAAAAATTGGCGATATGAGGAACTGCTTGCGGAAGGCGCCGATATGGAAGATGTGATTAGTGACGGTTATTATGGAAACGGAAGTTTGAAGATGTCGTCAGCCAGAGATTACCGGATTAACCCGTATGTTCAGATGGAATATTCCAAGTCAATTGGCCGGCATCATATGAGAGCCATGGTTGCTGCCAGCTATGAAGCGACCAATTACGACTATTTTGATACATCCAGAGGAAAGTACATCTCCAATTATGTGCATATTCTCGATTCAGGAGATCCTTCCACAGTGCAAAATAGCAGCAGTATGACACAATATGCCATTCTTTCCCAATTCGGACGTGTGAACTATGATTTTGCAGACAAGTATCTTTTCGAATTTAATCTGCGTCGTGACGGTTCTTCCAGATTCGGTTCCAATTTCAAGTATGGTATATTCCCTTCTTTCTCTGTGGGATGGGTGTTGACGCAGGAAAATTTCATGAAGAAGATTCCTACGATTAACTTTCTAAAACTGCGTGCTTCCTGGGGACAGCTCGGCAACCAGTATAGCAGCGATAATTTCCCTTATATTGCCAAGATCGGTTATGACGGTAATTATGTGTGGGGGAATGAGGTGGCAACAGGCGTTGTTCCGACTTCTTATGGTAACCCGGATATTCACTGGGAGACTACCAATGTGACGAATGTAGGTTTTAATCTTCATCTGTTCAATTCGGAGCTGGTGCTGGAAGGTGATTACTTTATGCGTAAGACAAAAGACATTTTATTCGATACGCCATTGCCGTACGAGACAGGATTCAAATCGGTGTTAACCAACCTGGCAGAAGTGCAAAACAGCGGTTTTGAATTATCGGCTACTTATCAGAAAAGATTGAAAGACTTCCATTTCTCCATTGGTGGTAATATGTCACATATTCAAAATAAGGTCAATGCCATAGACCCTGGAATGACCGGAGAGACCGACCGTCATATCAGTGGTAATAAAATTACGACTCGCAATAAACCGATGAATTCCTATTATATGTTGAAATGGACCGGCAAGATTTATCAGACTCAGGAAGAAGTGGATAACTCTCCCCATGTGAAAGGAGCAGGACCGGGTGACTTGGTATTTGAAGATATCAGTGGCCCTGAAGGAAAACCGGATGGAGTGATTGATGCCAATGACCGTCAGATATTGGGAACGGAATATCCGGCATGGACATTTGGCGCAAATTTATCATTTGGGTATAAAGGTATAAATATCAGTGCCGATTTTCAGGGGATTGCAGATGCTTATACCTATGGAACATGCGAATATTATACTCCGACATTCCAAGGTTCCAATTTTGGCCAATATTGGACGAAACGTTGGACTCCGGAACATCCGAGTGAGACAGTCCCGCGTTTGTGGGTTGAAAGCGGTCCTAATGTTGACTACGCCAACAGCTATTTCCTGATGGATAGAACTTATCTGCGTCTGAAGAATCTGGTTTTGAGCTATGACCTGCCGTTAAACATCATCCGTACGCTGAAGATGGAGAAAATGAGAGTATATGTTTCCGCTTCCAATTTATTCACCTGGACGAAGAAGGATTACCGGGGACTGGATCCGGAACGCTCCAACGGTGCAGGTGAACGAGGTGGTATTCCGCAAGCGATGACAGTGAAAATGGGTATTGATTTAACTTTCTAATAACTGAAACAGTATGAAAAAAATATATGTATTGCTTTTATCCGCTTTCTCGTTTATTATGTTGAGTGGGTGTAATGATTGGATTGAACTGGAGCCGAAAGATACGGTGGCTAATGAGAATTTCTTTAAGACGAAAGATGATTTTGACCAGGCTGTGACCGGTTTGTACTCCATGCTTCGCCCGTTGGACGACGAAGCCAAAGACGGAGCGTATTTTGGGAATCTGTATTGGGAAGTTTGTGCAGACGTATGCATGTATAAGAATAGTTGGACGCAGCCCTGGTTTGATATATCACGGGGTGAATTGAAATCCGTGACCGACAATGTCGCATCTTTATATCAGAAGGTGTATGCGGCTATTTCCTGGTCGAATACGATCATTGAACAGATAGAGGCCAAGCAATCGGAGTTTCCTGAGGACTTTGTGAATTATGTAAAAGGACAGGCGCATTTTGTGAGGGCTATATGTTACATCCGTCTGACAAGTCTTTGGGGGCCGGTTCCAATGATCGATCGTCTTTATCTTCCTTCCGAATCAAAGTTGCCGAGAAGCTCGGTTGATGATATAACGAACCAGCTGATTATCCCAGATCTTAAAATAGCTGTCAGCTGCCTGGAGATGACTCCTTATAATAACAAATGGGGACTTGCCACCAAACAAGCAGCTATGGGGATGAGAGTACGTGCTTATTTGTATAACAAGGATTATGAAAATACGGTGGAAGCTGCAAAGGAATTGATGGAACTTGATAAAACCTTAGAAAATTCCATGTTCTTGGACGATTATAAAAGCATATTCGCCAACTCGAATGAAAATAACCCAGAAATATTGTTCAGCCTGAAGTATGTAGCTAACGGAACCAAACAGGGAAGTACATTCAATACTCCTTTTGGAAGCAAAATCCCCGGACTGCCGACAGGAAGCATGAATGGTTCATGGGCAACTGTATCTATCTTGCCGGAGTTTATTGATTCTTATCCATTGACTGACGGCAAGACGGTGGCTGAAGGATCTATGGTATATGATTCTCAGAATAAGTGGGCCAACCGTGGTCCCCGATTCGAAAGTACGTTTTATATTGGTGGTTATTCCGTCGTGAACGGTATGCCTTTCACCTCTGAGTATGTGTGCGGCATTGATGCACAGTGTGCGATAGATTATCCGTTAAATATCAACAAAGGATATATGAACGAAGATAAAAAGACAGAATGGTTGCAGGAAGACGAGTCCGATTTCATTATTCTGCGCTATACCGATGTGCTGTTGATGTATGCCGAAGCGAAAACGATGCTCGGGGATATAGACCAGTCTGTATTTGATATATTGGACGCAGTGAGAGACCGTGCCGGAATAGCACATGTGGCTCATACAACAGACCCGAAGGCTATGATGAAAATCATCCAGGATGAACGGAAATGGGAATTTGCTTTTGAAGGGTTGAGATACTTTGACATTCGTCGCTGGGGGATAGCTGCCGATGTGATTAATTCGATCACTTCCGACGAACTGTATAATTTCGGTTCGCACAAAGTCTTTGTTGCACCTGCCAACTATCTATGGCCTTTGCCGCAGGAAGCTACTGATGCCAATCCTAATCTGCTCCCCAATAATGAGGGATATTAATTTGAAACAAGAAGTAAACCAGTAAATAATAAGTAAATAATGAAACATATTATACATATCATAGTTTTGGCTGTTATTACAATTGTATATATAAGCTGTGAAAAGGAAGATTATGCCCTTCAGCGTTTGAGTGCTCCTGCACAATTAACTGCTAGTCGCGGTGATACCTCAGTTTTCCTAAAATGGACGAAAGTGGAAGATGCTTCTTTTTATACATTGGTCAGAGGATTAAAAGTGATTGCAGATAGTTTGACGGTTGAATCTTATGAAGACGACTCTGCTCCTGATACATTGACTGAATATCGCATTTATGCTGTGGACAACCAAGGATGGCGTTCGGCTACTTACGCGGTGGATTCGGGTTATTTGGGAATCCCTGATGGCATTGAACCTCGTGTTCCTGCCAAGTTAGAAGCATCCGATACTAATATTGAAGGCTGTTTATTATCCTGGAGTGCAGGACGTTTTGCCACTTCGTATAAAGTGTATAAAAATGGCACGTTTTATAAAGAGGTGACAAACAAGAAGTTCCTGGATTATGCAGCTTCGGTGACGGGTGCTGAATATACTGTATATTCGGTCAACCACAATGGTATGTCGAAAGGTATTTCCGTGACCGGCAAAAAGGCTTATCAGTGTCTCGACGATTATGAAACCTACGAGATCGGAAGTGTGATTGAACCTTGGACATTTATTCAAGACCGTATCGGATATTATACAGAGGGGAATCCGCTTGTAACCAATGAAAGGCCTTTCAACGGAACTAAATCATTAAGCATTAAAAAAGGAAAAATAGAGTTGATGTTCGACTGGGGCGGAGTGTGGAATGACGGTTATTATACCATAAGTTTCATGATTTATAAGGCATCCGGCCCATTCAAACTTTATTCAGATTTTGGTATTGATGATACAGTTCAGGGTACAGGCGAATGGGTGCAATATAACTATCGGACCGGTCTGCTGAAAGCCGGAGATAAATTCAGGATGGTGATAGATTCAAGAGAGGATGACGATATTCTCTATGTGGACAATTTGTCGATAGAATACGCAAAAGAATAGTTCTATTTTGATGATACAGACATGAGAATATTATATCATTATTTCTTATTGACCGTTTTCCTTCTATTCAATGTACCGGATGTTGGTGCATCGAGACAACTCTTTGCCATACATCCGGTCATCTACCCTTATCCGGTTGAGCCGATGGAATATCCTGAATATTCCCGGCGTCCTTATCCGGCTCTTTCCTGGAGTGATTTCGATCATCGGACTCAATTCGTAGCCGGGCGGAATGTTCCGTCAAACGAAGCTGAACTGGCTGATGTTCCGGGGTTGGTATATCGTCCTGGTGCTTCATTCTTAAAGAATCAGGAGTTTACGGGAAAGTTGCAATATATAGGAAAGCATGGAATGTATCTTCACAACATAGGTGGGTATGGACCGGGAAGTCCTTTTTATGGAAGTTTTGGTGAATATATCGTGCCGGAGTGGCAAATGGAGCAAGTCAGAAAGCACCTGGGACACCGGTTTACCGGATTTGATGTAGGAGAACAGGATGGCCGGTTTAACTTTACCTATAAACAGATAATGGAACCGTACATTCCGGACCGCAGAAGACAGTATCTTGCTTCCCAGCCTTATTTTGACCGTGTCGCTGCAGATTTGGGAAACTGGTGCAGTTCGTTGAGTGTACTGTGGTACTGGCATTACATTCTAAAAGAAGGATATACGATTCTTGCAGGGGCGGAAACACAGAATAAGATTACCAACGGACAGGTGCAATATATGCATCTGCGCGGAGCGGGAAAGCAGTACGGTATCTTGTGGTTCGGTGATGTATCGGTATTTGATACATGGGGATATAAGAATTACTCCCGAGACGAGAAATACGAGCGTGTGAATAAAGGAGGAAGTTTATCGTTGTTTAAACGCTCTTATTATACACAGTATATGTATAATGCAACGATACTCAGCATGGAGTCGGGATGGTGCGAAGGTCATTTTGCCACTAACAAGGGAGAATTGACTCCTATTGGTAAAATGCATACCGATTGTGCGAACTTTGTAGAGAAGTACGGACAGCCGGGCTGTATGGTTACACAAATCGCTTTACTCAATGATTTCTATTCGGGTTGGATGCCGGCAGACCATATCGCAGGTCGGTTTCAGGTTTGGAACGGGCTGGATTATGAAGCAGGTGACTTTCTTACGGATGCAATGATAAGTTTATTTTTCCCGAATTATGAACGGAGTGGCTTTTTTCATGATGAAACGGGAGCAATGTGTGCGACTCCTTATGGGGAGAATGCCGATGTTTTACACAGTGATGCACGTGTGGAAGTGATGAAACAGTATCCTGTCATGGTGGCTGCCGGAAACCTTTTCAGTGGTGGAATGGAGTTGGCGGATAAAGTGAAAGAGTATGTTCACAAGGGCGGTACTTTTATAGTTACGGCAGAAAATGCCGCACGTATTTGGCCGGAATGGAAAATCGGTAAAAGTAGAACCGTTCCGGCTGGAGGAATAGTCAGGATAGGAGAAAATGAACTTGTAGAACGGGGGAACTTTGAACTTTATCGGGCTTCTTTGCCCGATGAGGCTCATGTTCTGGCAATGATTGGCGGAGAGCCGGTAGCCGTTGACATTCCCGTTGGGAAGGGGCAAATTATACTTTCGCTTACAGCTTATGGCCTGAATGCTGCTCCCTTGGAATACAACAAGCCACCTACATGGATGCAAGGTGGTTTCAACACTTTTCTAGGCAGGCCATATAGTTTACTGAATCACTTCCGGTCGATAGTGGATGCAGTATTTAAATCTGTACAATTGTTTGAAGTGGGCGAGGGTCTTGGAGTGATAGTGAATTATCTGGAAGAAGGCAAATATCGGCTGGCGATTTATAACAATACACTGGAGAGCCTGCCTTTTTCAATACGTTCGAAGATTGGAAGGATAAAATCAATAGATGAACTTTCGACAGGAGACAAACTGTTTCAGGCTCAAGGATATTGGCCGAATGGGATACGGGGAGATATGAATGGAAAAGATAATGATTCGTATATTTTTGGAGGGGATATACGTTTGTTCGACGTATCCGTTGATGAAGAGAGAGTAGAATTGGCAGAGAAGATACAGCAGGCGAAACCTGTGAGTCACCGGCTATTGGTATTTGACGATATCTTGTTCACCAAAGAAACAATCAGATATATGCCTACCTTTTTCGATTATTTTAGCGGAATATCCGTTGAGGGCGATAAGTTGTTACAGGCAGACAGCTACGCTTTGAAAGAACAGAATAAGTGGTTCTGCTTGCAGAAATTACAGATTACTGCGGATTTGCGGAAAGGATTTGCTTCAGGACGCTGGACGTTCGACAGTAGTCTGCCACAGTATAAGCAAACCTTGATTGAGCTGAAGGAAATAGCAGATAAACTCTCGCTTCTTTATGGAGAAGATGTACTGTTTATACCGTCAACGCCGATAGGTTTTTCCATTCCCTCTGAATTAGCAGATTTAAATTTTCAACTAGTGAAAAGTCCAGGACAAGGTATGCTCAAGTCAGCTGGCGATGGTTATGAATTGCTTGATACACCGAGTTTGGATTGGGAAACAGTTTATGGACTTCTGAAAAATAAGTTACCTGCCGCACAGCATATATCCGGTGGACAGCAATCGTCTCAACAGCATGTATTGCCCGATAATAGAAATCATATTCTGGCGTTGGACAGATACTCCAAAGGGATTCTTAAAGATATAGATGAAATTGATTGCTTCTATAACGCATTCGGCGGAGTCTGTGTGAGCGCGGAATACTTGGCAAATTATTCATTAGACGCACTTCGTGAAGAGAAGAAGTTACTTGATGAGCGTGGTATATCTATGGTGGTTAGTTTCATAGAAGAGATAAACCATTTCCCGGGCTTGACTTTATGTGATGCCGTTCCCGAATATTATGAGAAAAGCATGGATTATTATAAGAGGATACTGGATAAAATGGGGGAATTACAAATAGGTGTGGCATTATTTACGACGCATGGTCGGGTTGAGAGTGACAAGTATCCTGCGCAAAAGGTATATGTTGGGATGAAAAAGACCTTTCGTTATTTGTCGGAATATGGTGAGAAAAGGGGAGTTCGGTTACTGCTGACTAACACACGGTTCAGGATTGCAGATACAGTAGATAAACAGATAAAAATGATACGCGAGATAGGAGAAAGTAATATCGGGATAGCTTTGAATCTCAACCATCTTTCGGAAAGTGAGTCCGGCTTGTATGTACGGAAATTCCGTAAACAGTTGAGGGAACGATTGGGTGCAGTGATTCTGGGAGGTCCTGTTTCCTATAAACATTCGGAATACTTACCTGTCCCAAATAGTGACAAGTCGGTTCGGGTAGCGAATGATTTGGAGGGGGTATTGTTAATTGATAAGGTTTACCCTCTTGATAGAGAGCGTGTGTATAAGGACTGCCAATATATGGGTTGGATAAAGGAATGAGATAACATCTGTATTTATAATCGGATTTGGATAGAATATTATAATAAGAATTGGATATGAAACAAGAGAAATTAATTCTTCTTTTTTTGCTGTGTTTATTAAGTGATACCCTGTGTGCTAAAGTTCAGACAGACGAACTATGCCGGCAGAGTATCAATTTCAACCGGAATTGGAAGTATATGCAAGGTGATTACACAGGCGCTGAACGGACGGACTATGATGATAGTAGTTGGGAAACAATTGGAATACCTCATTCCTTCAGTATTCCTTATTTTATGTCGAAAGACTTTTATACAGGCTATGGCTGGTACAGGAAGTCTTTTGAATTAACTGCGAAAGATTTGAAACAACAGCTTTTCGTGGAGTTTGACGGAGTATTTCAGGAAGCGGAAGTCTTTGTTAACGGAAAGAAGGCAGGTACACATACCGGTGGTTATACAGGTTTCTATTTTGACATATCTTCAGCAGTCCGCATGGGAAATAATGTGATTGCCGTACGCGTAAATAATATTTGGAAAGCCAATGTAGCGCCCAGGGCGGGTGAACATGTGTTTAGCGGAGGTATATATCGTAATGTCCGGCTGGTGAGAAAGTCGCCTGTACATATTGACTGGTACGGTATATTTGCGACGACACCGGATTTGGCAGCGCATCAAGGCAAATCCTCGGTAGTCAGGGTTTGCACGGATATCTGTAACAAAACGAATAAAACGATGGAATTCAAACTCTTGACGGAAGTAAAAGATGCCGAAGGCCGAATACTTGTTTCTGTGGAGAATGAGGAGAAAGTGGAAGCTAATTCTATGAAGAAGCTTGAACAAATCACTGAAGCGGTCAATCATCCTACCTTATGGCATCCTCGCCATCCTTATCTGTATAAAGTAGTCAGTTCAGTCTATCAGGGGCAAATGTTGATAGACCGAGTAGAAACACCTTTCGGATTTCGTTGGTTTGAGTGGACTGCCGACAAAGGTTTTTTCCTGAACGGAGAACACTTGTTTTTCAAAGGAGTAAATGTACATCAGGATCAGGCAGGCTGGGGAGATGCCGTGACGGAAGCAGCCATGCGGCGAGATATCCTGTTGATGAAAGAGGCTGGCTTTGATCTCATTCGTGGTTCGCATTATCCTCATGCGCCTGCTTTTTCGCAAGCTTGCGATGAGGAAGGTATGTTATTCTGGTCGGAAGCGCCTTTTTGGGGAATCGGAGGTTTCAGACCAGATGGTTACTGGGACTCAAGTGCTTATCCGGTGGACAAGAAAGATGCACAAGCATTCGAAGCAAGCGCTTTGCAGCAGTTGGAGGAGATGATACGTATTCATCGTAATCATCCTTCTATCGTGGCGTGGAGCATGTGTAACGAAGCCTTTTTTTCTGCACCGGAGGCGATGAAAGGGGTACGTCGCCTATTAAAGAGAATGGTTGATTTGACTCATCAGCTCGATCCGTCACGTCCCGCAGCCATTGGAGGAGCGCAACGTCCGTTAGGGGATGAGAGAATAGATAAGATAGGTGATATCGGAGGATACAACGGAGATGGAGCAACGCAACCGGATTTTCAGAATCCGGGTATTCCGAATGTGGTATCCGAATATGGCAGTGTGACTGCCGAACGTCCGGGGGAATATAATCCTGGATGGGGCGATTTGCAAATGAACGATGGGTGGAAAGGAACTCCATGGCGCAGCGGGCAAGCGATATGGTGTGGCTTTGATCATGGAAGTATTGCCGGCAGTCAATTGGGAAAGATGGGAATTGTAGACTATTTCCGTATTCCCAAACGCTCCTGGTATTGGTATCGAAACGAATATACCCGGGTGGCACCACCGGAATGGGCGGGAGAAGGCGTTCCTGCGCAACTGCGATTAGAAGCATCTCGCACTGATAATATCCTTACTGACGGCACGGACGATGTGCAATTAATGGTTACGGTCCTGAATGCAGCGGGAAAACCTGTTAGTAATTCCCCTGCAGTAGAACTGAGATTAGTTTCCGGTCCGGGGGAATTTCCAACGGGAAATATGATTCGTTTTGAACCGGACAGTGATATCCGTATCATGGACGGGAAAGCGGCTATTGCTTTTCGCTCCTATTATGTGGGAACCTCTGTACTCGAAGCCACCTCTCCGGGACTGAAACCGGCACGTATAGAGATTGTTTTTCAGGGAAATGAGGCTTACAAAAAAGGGCTGACTCCTGAAGTGAGAGAGCGTTCTTATGTACGTTTTGTAAGAGAGAAGAAGGAGAAAGCGGTACAGGAGTTCGGTCGGAACAATCCTACTTTTTCCAGTAGCCATCACGAAAATCAAGTAGCGGGATTTGCTGCGGACGGTAATTTGCAAACCTATTGGCAGGCATCCAAAGATGATCCCGCTCCTTTTTGGATATTGGATACGGAGAAAGAGCTTGAATTGAAGAATATTCAGGTTCGATTTCCGAAGGAAAGCATCTATCGCTATGTCCTTGAAGTGTCGGGAGATAAAGTACATTGGACAGTCGTGTCAGACAAACAGGCTAATAGGAGAAAAGAATCGCATATTGCTATGGATTTTCCTGATGCCGGGGTTCGTGCACGCTTTGTACGTATCCGGTTTGTGAAGAAGTCACCGGCAGTTATTGCAGAGGTTACAGTAAGGGGAATTGTATGCGAATAAAATAAAATTGTTATAGTAATCGTTATATAGCTTATGTTATTGAGAAGAAATTTTATCAAGAGTATTTGTGTGCTTTTGCTTTTTGCCGGGCCGGTTGCGGGTGTTGAACAAAAGACAGAAACCGTTCCCATGCGACTATGGTATGACCGTCCCGCAACGAACTGGATGACCTCTGCCTTGCCTATTGGTAATGGAGAATTGGGAGCTTTGTTCTTTGGTGGTGTAGAGTCCGAGCAGATACTCTTTAACGAAAAGACTTTGTGGACAGGAAGTACTACCACCCGTGGGGCTTATCAGAAATTTGGTGATGTATGGATTCATTTTGATGGGCAGGAAGATGTCCGGGAATATCGTCGCGAACTTTCTTTGGATGAAGCTATAGGCAAAGTGAGTTATACGTCGGCTGGAACGCATTATTTACGGGAGTATTTCGCCAGTCGTCCCGATGAGGTAATTGTGCTCAGGCTAAGTACACCGAAAGCCGGGAAGAAACTTAATTTTTCCGTCAGCCTTGCCGACGGACGTCCGGGCACCCGGCAAGAAGTCACCAAAGATGGTATCCTGTTCCGTAGAAAACTGGATTTATTATCTTATGAAGCTCAATTAAAGGTCATTAATGAAGGTGGCACATTGGTGGCGGATAGCAATAAACTATGTGTGAATGCAGCCAATTCCGTCCTTATTCTATTGACAGCAGCGACCAATTATGATTTATCTTCTGCTACCTATGTGGGAGAAACTTCCGGACAACTGCATAAGCGCCTAACAGACCGGCTCGCACGGGCATCTGCAAAAAGTTATGATCAGCTGAAATCCACTCACCTGAATGATTATCAATCTCTTTTCAACCGCGTCCGGTTTGATTTGAGGACAGCAGCAAAGACAGGGGGAAAAATAGGAATGAAAACAGAAATCCCCTCTGTTCCCACGAATGAACTGGTACGCCTGCATAAAGAAGCTCTTTATTTGGATATGTTGTATTTTCAATATGGACGATACCTGATGATCGCTTCGTCTCGTGGAATGAATTTGCCGAATAATCTACAAGGGATATGGAATGGAGATAATGCTCCGCCCTGGGAATGTGATATTCATAGCAACATCAATATACAGATGAATTATTGGCCTGCTGAGGTCTGTAATCTTTCCGAATGTCACGAACCTTTCATCCGGTATATTGCCACTGAAGCTCTTCGCCCGGGTGGTAGCTGGCAACAATTAGCACGAAGTGAAGGACTCAGAGGATGGACTGTAAACACACAAAACAATATATTCGGCTACACGGATTGGAATATCAACCGTCCTGCGAATGCGTGGTACTGCATGCATCTGTGGAAGCATTATGCTTACACACAAGATATCAACTATCTGCGTTCTGTGGCCTATCCGGTCATGCGCAGTACCTGTGAATATTGGTTTGACAGGCTTCAATTAACAGCTGACGGCGTACTGCTTGCTCCGACAGAGTGGTCGCCTGAACATGGACCTTGGGAAGATGGAGTGGCATATGCCCAACAACTGGTTTGGCAACTTTTCAGCGAAACCATGCAGGCTGTACGTGTCCTGCGAGGAGCAGGCATTCCGTTGGATGCAGATTTTGTAAGGAAGCTGTCGGAGAAGTTGAAACGCTTGGACAATGGTGTCACACTAGGTGCCTGGGGGCAAATACGTGAGTGGCGGGAAGATAGTCAGAAACTTGATACCTTGGGAAATCCCCATCGGCATCTCTCCCAATTGATAGCTCTTTATCCGGGTAATCAGATATCTTACTATAAAGACGCAAAATATGCAGATGCGGCAAAAAGAACGTTAGAATCACGTGGAGACTTGGGGACGGGGTGGAGCCGTGCCTGGAAAATCGCTGCCTGGGCACGCTTGCAGGATGGCGAACATGCTTACCGTTTGCTAAAATCTGCTCTTGACTTTTCTACACTTACAGTTATTAGCATGGATAACGACCAAGGCGGAGTTTATGAAAATCTTTTTGATTCGCATCCACCTTTCCAAATCGACGGTAATTTCGGAGCTACGGCAGGCATTGCCGAAATGTTACTGCAAAGTCATCAGGGATTTATCCACCTGTTGCCTGCCCTACCTTCTGTTTGGGCAAATGGCAGTGTGACGGGATTACGTGCGGAAGGAGACTTTACCTTTACAATGGAATGGAATGCCGGACGGCTAACACAATGTGCCGTTACTTCCGGTCATGGTGGAGAATGTCGGATATATTGCCCTGCTGCCCGTTGGTTGAAAGTCAAAAATAGCAAGGGAGAAAAAATTACGGTTTCTTCTATTGATAAAGATGTAATCTCCTTTTCTACTGTAAAAGGGGAGACTTATAACTTTTCCATATTGAAATAATAGTCTCTGCTACCCTCTTTATTCCACCATGCTTTGAAATAAAGAGGGTAGCCAAATCTTTCAAGGCTTTCAATGAGGGCATTCACTTACAAGAACTGTATCTGTATGCAATCAATGCCAACAGGAAGTTCTGCGCGAAATATGGAATCTCAACGCCCTTTGTACGTAAAGGAAGAGTGGCAAAAGACGAAACATTTGGGAAGGCTCTTAGAAATGAATTATCAAGTGAGAGGGCTACCAGAGTCGAAGGAAGCTCCGGTATGCGAGAATGACATTACTCATTATCAAGAATAAAAGCAGAAAACTGGCAAAAACAAAAATTGGCTTCCACCGTTGATCGTTGTAGTAAAAGCCAACTTATCTATTATTTTATAGTACGGAAATTTAATAATCCAAATCCAAAATTCCTTCGCTCTTGATACCACTGATAGCTTTGAATGTAATGATTTGCTTCCCTTCGTCTTCGTCTTCCCATGTGAGGATCATTTCCTTTCCTTTGATCGAGTAATTAATTGTTCCAGAAGCCAGTTCTCCATCTTCAAACATCAGGACGAATGTCCCTGTTGTTTTGCTAGTTTCCGTAACTTTAAGTAGATGTTCATCATGTGCTGTGTACCAATGCCCTGTTTCATAAGACCCAATTGTCTGTTTCATCCTTACAAGGAATTTCGCTTTCGTCCGCGAGGAAAAATCATAGACAACACTACTACAAAAGTCAGCATAGATAGACTTAACCCCAACAAAATGTGGATTAGCTTCCCATTGTCCAAAGAATGTAGCATTGTCATCAATATCAGCATCATTGTTGCTACAAGAAGTGAGCGGTATTATCATAGTTGAAAGTGCAAACAGGATTGCTATCGCAAACCACAAGTTTTTAAATACAAAAAATCTCATTTTAAGTTGCTTTATAATTAAGTAATTCATGTATTATTTTACGATATAAAATTTATAGAACAAAAACAATGTAGACATTTGCCTTGCGACAGTCGTCCAGTCCCCCTTGGCCGCATATTTTTTCTAGTATTTTTCCAGTAATTCCCACTTCTTCCGAAAGAACAGTATTTTCCGAAGAAGCGTGTCACATCATTACAGCACATCATATCTGCATGTGCTTCAGTAAGTAACAACTGTCTAATCGGCCCTGATTCATGTAATAATGTAACCAGCCTACCCCGGTCACGGCTTCAAATTCAAAAGGTATTGGGATTCCCGTATAAACCCCAAAGAGATTGTTCAGGTTCACCGACCCTAACAAACTAACATTGGAGCGGTTAAAAATTGTCCAACTTTGTAAAGTGTTAAAACTCCCGACAGTTCTAGGCCAAAACCGAAAACCGATGTCAATTGTTTATTCAGTTCTATCCCAGTGATTGGGCGTATGTTTTCAAAATGGGGGATGTGTTAACAGGGTTGTTCCTCCTGCACTGATCCCGATGGACCAGTTGTCCAGAAGTTTATTCCCTTCTACCACCGTCTGGGCATTTGTGTGATACATAAAAATACTAGATAAAAACGAAGTTGTAATAATTTTCTTCATATTGCATTATGTTTTAATTTTATTTTGCAAATAAAAATAATTAAAATTAGATGTATATTGTCATTTCAGCTCTATTATTTACCATTTTAGTTCTTTGTACTAAGAGACTAACTGATTGCACAATTTCTCAAAATTAATTTTTTTATCTCTTTTATAAATGTATTTCGTGTAAAAAGGAAATTGTAATTCAGATAAATGAAGAGGCCAGATATCCAGGTATTGTAATCTTGTGATGTTCAACATAAGGCTGAAATACAATCAATGGAAAGATCTCCCGTAGTGCAGGCATATATGCAGAAGCACGCACTGCAAACGCGGGTGGAACTACAAGTACATTTCACCAACGGCATATCCAACTGGCTTTCCTCCAAAGGAAAAATAATGATGGGCTGGAATAAAAGTACGGGCAGCAAATTACACGAATACTAATCTTTTACTGATACTGCTATCCAGAATGAGAGGCTGGCAAAAAATACGATTATACATTGCTGGAAAGGAGATTATTTTTTGATTAAAGAGGCTATTGAGAATGGGTATGATATAGTAAATGCTTATCACGCATATATTTTGATTACGACTATAAAAAATTCTTTTAGAGCAAGCATACCATTTCAATCCTGTACCCGAAGGGGTTGACAGTAGAACGGCGTACTCAGATATTAGGTGTCAGTTGTTAAATATGGAGAGAATTTATTCCAATATCGAAAAATATTAATAAATCCTGTTTGCTAGAGTAGCATAATCGAAAAGAGATACTATTAAATCGGACACCCTCTTTCAATTTTCTATGCTTATTGAGCAACTGTTTTGGGAAGGTATTGCAACAGCGTTGCAATATTAATGATAAGCTATCTTAACCTCATAGCAATAATAGTGTAATAGCAATAATTGATTTTTGTACCCAAAATATTAGATATTCAAAAAATAAACTATTTCTAAACAGGTATGAAAAGATTGTTTATTGGCGCAGTATTCGCGTTGGGAGCTTCGTGGCAACTCCAAGCACAAGTGCGTAATGAAATTGTAATCCCACAAGTGGGCGAGTATCAAACCTTGAAATGCGACTTCCACATCCATACGGTTTATTCTGATGGATTGGTATGGCCCACTGTACGTGTAGATGAAGCCTATCGTGAGGGTTTGGATTGCATTGCTCTGACCGAACATTTGGAGTATCGCCCACACAAAGATATCAAAGCTGGGCATGGCCGCTCATGGGAAGTAGCTCAAAAAAGCACCAAGGCCAATGATATCCTGCTGATTCGTGGTAGCGAGATAACCCGTCCCATGGCTCCCGGGCACTTCAATGCTATCTTTGTGGAGCAATGCGACTCGTTGGCACAAACCGGGTGGCGCGAATCTTTCAAACAAGCCAAAGCACAAAACTCCTTCTTTTTTTGGAATCATCCAGGATGGGACCGCCAGCAACCTGACACCACTCTTTGGTGGCCCGAACACACCGAATTGCTGGATAAGGGCTGTATGCAAGGTATTGAGGTGGCTAATGGAAAGGCTTACTATCCTGAAGCTCATCGCTGGTGCATAGAAAAGAAGCTTACTATGATTGGCAATAGCGATATACACCAACCCATTCAAACTGACATTGATTTTGCTCGCGGCGAGCATCGCACCATGACCTTGGTATTAGCCAAAGAGCGTAGCCTGCAGGGCATACGCGAAGCCCTAGAAAACCGTCGTACCATCGTTTGGATAAATCGTCTTTTGATAGGCGATGAAGCCTATCTACGCGAAATTTTCAATAAGAGTGTGGAGATTGTAAATATCAACCGCAAAACCAAGTATTGTGATATCACTGTGCAAAACCACTCTGATCTGACCTTCGAGCTCAAGAAAACCACCCATAAAAAGGAATTGGAATATTTCCGCGAATACACCATTGACCCACAAAGCCGTCATGACATCCGCATCTACTACCCAGAAGGTACCTCAAAAGGACAGATCAACTTCGAGGTGAGCAACCTCTTGATAGCTCCTGCCCAAGGCTTGCAGTGCAGTTATGCATTCTAAACAGATGAAGTGGCCTGAATCCAGACAAGCCCTTTACAACAAATTCCATTATATATGAATTTCCTTTCTAAGTGTTTATTGCTTGGGATAGTGTGTTTACTCATACTATCTTTGTCTGCATGTAGCAGCGATAGCAATGGCAGTGATACCTTGGCAGATGATCCCAATCTGCAAATAATCCTTCCTGACAATGTAGATGTAATGGCAGGTGGCGAGTTTAGATTCCGGTTATCGGGTGATGGGACTCTGCAAACTTCTGATCGCATCATCCTTGAATCTGCCGAAGGAATCTCTTATGTATGTTCCCCTTGTATATCACTACCGAGAGCTTCGGTGTGGTACTTGCCCTTCTTCTTTCAAAAGCTGAGAAGTGATGCCGGCACCTTAGAACGAACCGACTTTAAGTTGACTAAGGTGGAAGGACAGGATAACTTCAATCTGTTTGTGTTGGGTGATATGCACTTGGCCAACCGTACCAACGATGACGATCAGTTTCTGGACTTCTGCAAAGACTTGAATGCCATGCGTCAATCCATGACGGACCAACGTACGTATGCCCTCACCTTAGGGGATATGACTTGGGATTTATATTGGTATAAAAACCATTATGCCTTGCCCGAATATCTCAGTACCATGAATGCTCAATTCAAAAATCTGCAGGTGTTTTACACTATAGGCAATCATGACAACGATTATAAAACTACAAGTGATGCTGAAGCTGAGGGAATCTACCGCAGTCTGATAGCTCCTACTTACTATTCTTTTAATATCGGGAAAGTACACTTCGTCGTGTTGGACAATATCGATTGCGATGCTTATGATGGTACTACCGACCGCAACTACAAGAAAAGCCTCAGTGCCCAGCAACTGACTTGGCTCGAAAAAGACTTGAAGTATGTGGCGATAAATACTCCCTTCATCATGGCTATGCATGCACAAGTATATTATCCACAAGCCAATGGTTCATACAAGATCGACCACGATGCGGTGAGCAGCAACCAACTCTTCAGTCTGCTCAAGGGGGGGCAGGTGCATTTTGTAACGGGGCACACCCACTTTAGCTTCAACGTAACTCCCGAAGCTGACATCACGAATGGAGAAGAATTTTATGAGCACAATAGCGGTGCTGTATGCGGTTCATGGTGGTGGTCGGGCTATCTCACCCCTAGTATTCTCATCAGCCCCGACGGTACACCGGGTGGCTATGGCATTTGGGCAGTGAATCGGAAGCAGATAAGCTATCAATATAAAGCTATCGGACGAGATATCAGCCATCAGTTCCGTACTTATGATCTCGATCAAGTGCACTTCTCGAATGCTGATGTGCCTTTGATGACAAGTGCGAGCAGTATGGTACAGGACAAGTTTGCCGAATACACCAGCGCTTATCCTGTCAGTACCAGCAACGAGGTGCTTATCAATATCTGGAACTGGAATCCCCGCTGGACTTTCACGGTGACTGATGCCAATGGGAAAAAGTTGGACTACACTGAGATATGGGTCTACGCCCCCTTGCACATAGCTGCCCTCAGCGTAAAGCGTTTTAATGCGGCCGCTTTGCAAAGTATCCCCAGTTTCGTGACCGAGAAGTTTACCCATTTCTTTAAGGTGAAAACCGACGACGCCAAGATTGATCTTCGCATACAAGTGACCGATGAGTTCGGACATACCTACACCCAGGAGATGGGGCGCCCGCAAGTCTTCAGTATCGATGTCTATCAGAATTAAATCATTATCTTTATAAACATGAAAATGAAAGTAAAACAACTCCTGCTGTTGCTTCTCGTCTTGAGCAGTGTATGTACACTAAAAGCACAGCAACAAAACGTTACGGGCCGAGTGTTCGAAGCCAACGACGAACCGTTGGCAGGTGTTACCGTCATGATAGATGGTACCACCCGTGGTACCATCACCGATGCTGATGGTAAGTTCACGCTGATGATTGATGGCAACCAGGCCGATATCAATCTATCGTATGTGGGATACCTCACAAAGAAAATAAAGGTTAGAGCCGGACAGGCAAGCCTGGTAATCTACATGCAAGAAGATGCCATCCTGCTTGATGAAGCGGTTGTGATAGGCTACGGTACACAGAAGAAAGTGAACCTGACTGGTGCTGTAGCCACTATTGATAACAAGTCTCTTGAGAACCGTGTGGCACACTCTGTCAGCAACATGCTCCAAGGAGCGGTGGCGGGTCTTAATGTGAGTACCTCTTCGGGGGTACCGGGCAGTTCGGCTAGCATCAATGTGCGTGGTATGACCAGCATCAACGGTGCCTCTCCTTTGGTGCTGATTGATGGAGCCGTAGGCGATATCAACCGAGTGAATCCGAATGATGTAGAAAGTGTATCGGTCATCAAGGATGCCTCGGCCGCTGCTGTATATGGAGCTCGTGCTGCCTTTGGCGTTATCTTGGTAACTACCAAAAACGGCAGTGAGAAGCAAGGCAAAGCGACCGTACGCTATAGCGGACGCATAGGTTGGGAAGCGCCCACTACTTCGACCGATTACGAAAACACTGGCTACTGGTCGGTTTATGCTGTAAATACTTTTCTCAAGGCCAGTTCGGGTAATAATTACGTGAACTACAATGACTATGACATGCAGCAGTTGCTGGCTCGTGTGAATGATAAGACCGAACACCCTGACCGTCCCTGGGTGGTGACCGAAGAACGCAATGGACGTAAACTGTGGTTTTACTATGGTAACTACGATTGGTGGCACATGATGTACAGCGACAACCGTCCGGTACAGCAACACAATGTGTCTCTGAGCGGAGGAAACAAGGATGTGAAATACTTCTTATCAGGGTCATACGACTATCAAAAGGGTATGCTGAAAGAGAACCCCGATGTATTCCGTAAGTATAGCCTGCGCTCTAAGTTGGACTTCCGCATCAACAAGTGGGCTACGATGACCAATAACACCTCTTTCTATGCTTCTCAATACACCTTTCAGGGCGACGGCAGCGTAGAAAACACCATCGCTTACAACAATGCACATGCTTTGGCTTGTTTCCCCATGAAGAATCCCGACGGCTCGTGGCTCTACAAAACACCCCTTATTGCCAACGGATACGGCGTGGGTAATGGCAGACATATTTTAGTAGGCGAAGGATCGCACCGCAACGTTCAACGTAATAGTGACTTTTCGAACACCACCAGCTTGGTCATCACCCCTGTCAAGCAGCTTAAACTGACAGCCGATTTTACTTACCGTCAATACCAAGTGCGCAATACTAGCCGTTCAAACAATCTCTGGTATCGCGAATATCCCGATGCTGAGCTTGCCTCGTATGCTACAGGTGCCGGTGCCAACCGTTTGGATGAAGCGGTGAATACCTCCCAATACTACTCGGCTAATGCCTTTGCCAATTACGAAGACACCTTTGCCGACAAGCATCACCTCAGTGCCACTGCTGGTTTCAACTACGAAACCTGGCGTAGCAAGAATGTATCGGGTTATGGTGAGAACTTGCTTTCAATCGACCTTGACGACTTGAATCTGGTAGGACAGAACCCGGCCGGCGAAGTCATCACAGGTGTGGCTGGCGGGCAAAACCAATACGCTCTGGCTGGTGTATTTGCCCGTATCAACTACGACTACAAAGGCCGTTATCTGGCCGAAGTAAGTGGACGATACGATGGTACTTCACGCTTTGCCTCGGATAGCCGCTGGGGTGTATTCCCTTCCGGATCTGTGGGTTGGCGCATCTCCGAAGAAGAGTTCTTTTCGCCTCTACGCTCGGTGGTAGATAACTTGAAATTGCGTGGCTCGTTTGGCAGCTTGGGAAATCAGAATGTATCTTCCTACTATACTTTCATGCGCTTGGTCTCTGTCAACAATTTCGCAAGCTATTCTTTTGGAGAGGGTAGTGCTATGGCCAAATACTCTTCACTTGGTGCACCTATCGCCAGCGGCCTCACTTGGGAAACCTCGCAACAATGGGATTTGGGTGCCGACATCACCCTCTTCAATAATCGTCTGGATATCACCGTAGATGGCTATGTGCGCAATACCCTCAATATGCTGACCGATGGCATACAGCTTCCTGCCGTATATGGTGCCACTGTACCTCAAATGAATACAGCCGACCTCCGCACCAAGGGCTATGAACTCTCTGCTACCTGGCACGACCAGTTTATGCTTGGCAAACGTCCCTTGGAGTACAGCATCGGTTTCAACCTGAGCGACTACCGCAGCCACATCACCAAGTACGACAATAAAGACAAGACTTTTGCAAAAAAATACTACGAAGGTATGCGTTTGGGTGAAATCTGGGGGTTTGAAATCAACAGTCTCTTCCAAAGCAACGAAGAGGCAGCCGCTTATGCCGAAAAAGTAGATTTGAGCTACGTAAGCAAGGGCCTGACAGGTGGATGGCAAGCAGGCGATGTGAAGTTTGTTGACCTCAATGGTGATGGGAAGATTGGCATTGGTGCCAATACCGTTGACAATCCTGGCGACCGCAGGGTGCTGGGTAACTCACTGGCCAGCCTGCAATATGGTATCAAGGGGAACATACGCTGGAATGGCATCGATGCCAGCGTATTCTTCCAAGGTACAGGTAACCATTATTGGTATCCCGATACCGAAAACATGACATTCTGGGGTCCCTTCTCTCGCCCTTATTGTACTTATCTGCCCGATGATATCATGGATCGTGTATGGAGCGAAGACAATAGAGGTGCCTACTTCACACGTCCTATGGCCTACTCGGCTTATAGCGGTCCGCTCAGCAAGGTAAACAACCGCTATCTGCAAAACCTGCGCTACTTGCGTTTCAAGAATCTCACCATAGGCTACACCATCCCCGAAAGCCTGACACGCCGTGCAGGTATCGACCAAGTACGCTTCTACTTTTCAGGCGAGAACCTCTGCTACTGGTCGCCTTTGAAAAAGAACAGTAAATACATCGATCCCGAAGCCGCCTTCGGTCGTAGTGGACGTTACAACAATGCCTACTATCCTTGGGCTAAGATCTATATGTTTGGCGTGGATGTAACGTTCTAAATCTTGATATACAATATTTTCAAAAAAAGAATAATAACCCATGAAACGATATACTTTATTGGTAGCAGCCGCCTCGATGCTCGCTCTTAGTGCCTGCAACGACCTGCTTGACTTAGAACCGCTCGATAAAATCACCCAGAGTAACTACTTCAAGACCGAAAGTGACCTTCAGCTTTTTACCAATCCCTTCTACAACAATCTGCTTGATAAGGCACCCTACGATGACCAAAGCGACCTCTATGTACAGCAAACCCTCTCCGATGTGATGATTGGTGGCAATAAACGCCTCGTACCCGCCAGTGGTGGAGGATGGGACTGGACCGACCTTCGCCGTATGAATACTCTGCTGGCCAATGCCGACCAATGCACTGATGCCGATGCGGCCCTGCATTACAAGGCCCTCACTCGTTTTTTCCGTGCCTTCTTCTATTTTGAAAAGGTAAAGCGATTTGGCGATGTACCCTGGTATGATACTGAACTGGGTTCGTCCGATACTGCCCTTTACAATCCACGTGATTCGCGCGAGCTGGTGATGACTAAGATGATAGAAGATGTTGACTTTGCCATCAAGAACCTGCCTGATGAGAAAGAGGAGAAGAGCGCTCCCTATCGCGTTACGCGATGGGCGGCCATGGCCCTCAAAGCCCAATTCTGCCTTTATGAAGGAACATATCGCAAGTATCAAGGCCTGACCCTTGAAGGTCACGATTATACCTACTATTTAGAGCAGAGCGTAGCGGCTGCCAAAGAATTGATGGAAACGGGGCCCTACAAACTGTATGACAACAACAAGCCCGAGAGCGACTACCTGAATCTCTTTTGTGCCGAAGATGCCAACCCAGACGAGTATATCCTGGCCATCAAGTTCAGCTATGACCTCAAGATATACCACAATGCTACCGCCCATGCCCTGATGTCAACCCAAGGCCGTCCCGGACTTACCCGCAAGTTTGTCAACACCTACTTGATGGAAGACGGTACCGCCTTTACCGACCAAATAGGCTGGCAAACCATGTCTTTCATCGATGAGATGAAGAACCGCGACCCACGCTTGGCGCAAACCATCCGTACCCAAGGATACAAACGTATCGGTACCACCACTGTATTGGCTCCCGATTTGATGACTAGCGTAACCGGTTACCAACCCATCAAATACGTGCAAGACCCTAAAGCAGCTGGCGGACAGGTGGACCGTGCCGATTTCTCTACCTGCGACCTGCCCGTATATCGTTTTGCCGAAGTGCTGCTCAACTATGCTGAGGCTAAAGCCGAATTGGGTACCTTGACACAAGCCGATCTGGACGCCAGCATCAACCTGCTGCGCGACCGTGCAGGTATGCCCGACCTCAACTTAGCTTATGCCAATGCCCACCCCGACCGCTACTTGTCTTCGGCGGAAACGGGTTACCCTAACGTAACAGGCAGCAATAAAGGTGTCATCTTGGAAATCCGCCGCGAACGTGCCATCGAGCTCACTGAAGAAGGTTTCCGTTTCGACGATCTCGTACGCTGGAAAGCAGGCTATTGCATCGACCAGCCTATTACAGGCATGTACTTCGAAGGACCTGGCAGCTACGATCTCACTGGCGATGGCCAAGCCGATGTCGTGCTTTATGCCAAAGGCACAGCTAAGCCCAGCACCAAAGCAACTCAGGTTTATGAAATCGGCAAGGAACTCTTCTTGACCGAGGATACCCACGGCTATATCGACTACCACCACAACATAAACCGTACTCCCTTCAACGAAGACCGCGACTACCTCTATCCCATTCCCACGGATGAGCGCTCGCTCAACCATAACCTGACACAAAACCCAGGTTGGGCAGATGGTTTGGATTTCCAATATAATAAAAATAGTAAACTTTAGCATATCAAGTTATGAATATTCAATCAAAAGCATACACTTTTATTTCCCTTTGCCTGATGCTGTTAGTAGGGGCAAACACGCTGGTTAGTTGTAGCGACGAAGATGCTCCCACGGCCAAGGCTGTATTGGCCAGTGCCAACCTGCTACATTTTGATGACACCAGCGCCAGCGAGAAACTTACCACCGTATATAATGACGCTACATGGACGGTTGATGCCCCCGATTGGGTACATGTGGAGCCTGTCACTGGCAGTGGCACTACCGATGTGACTATCAGTGTAGATGATACCTGCGCGATGGTACACTCGACAATCCTCGTAAAGCTTCTGTCGTGTTTCATGGTTCTACCATAGCCAGCCGTGCCGAAGTGGTGATTAACCAAGACGGCGATAAATACCGCGATTGTACCAACTATACTGTGCCCCAGCTGAATGCGCTGGCTGATGAAACTGTGGTATTGGTATCCAAAGCCATTGTGATGACAACTGCCAAGGATGGCTTCATCGCTGCTGATGTTACAAACAATGGCAGCTATGTGTGGATGCAAAGCACCACTCCTGTAAGTGCAGGTAATGAGGTAGCTATCAAAGGAATCAAATTGACGGATGTCCAGCAGCTGAGTTATGTAGCTTGCGATGAAGTAACCATCAAAACACCGGGCACTCTCCCCGTCACTCCGCATGCTACAGATATCACCCGATAGATTGACATCTATAAAGCCAGCACGCGCACTTATATCAGTGCTACCGGTGTACTTAATGGAAACAGCCTCAGCATTGATGCTGCTTCCTATACTCTGAGCTTGATCAGTATTCCTGCCCATATCGACCTGGCATCGCTCAACGGTCATAAACTAAAGGCTGAAGGATATTATGCAGGTGCTGCCGTCCCTGTCATAAAGCTGATGTTGAATCAAGTAACCGACCTGGGGTGGATGAAGTAATATACTATAGCGAAGACTTTGAGTGGTTGGGTCTATGGGTGGAACAGAGTGGCGCCGGTAGCTAGGTGGACGACGGAAAACGGGTATTCCTGCGGCAACCGCTCCTCAAATCTACAACGAGACCAACCTGATTGACGGCCAACGCGCCATTGATGCACTGGAAGCTCGAGGCTATAGTTTCGAACTTACTCCCACGGCTGCCGGACAGGTTTATCTGCAAAAGAATTATCTAAAGTTTGGCAAGACAAGCTACCAAGGTGGCATCAATCTGCCGGCTTTGAAAGAGGTGCCCCAGGGAACAAAAGGAACACTGACCTTTGATTGGGCTCCCATGGTAGGCGGAACGCACAAATTCGACCCCGTGTCAGTAACCGTAATCGTAACGAATGGCGATGAAGCCATGGCCTACGGTCCCTTTACCCACTCGTTCGTAGATGTGGAAAGCGAGCTAGAATGGCTGTATGTAGAAATCAAAGACATCGATATCAATGACCATACGCGCATCAACATTAAAGGTGAATCAACCAGCAAATATCCCCGTTGGTTCCTCAACAATTTGAAGTTAGTGAAGGCTCGGTAAGACTTGCTTATCCGATACCACACAGCCCCACTTTTCTGATGATGAGAAGTGGGACTTTTTAGTATACACATCATCTTCCATTATTAAAATAAAATGTTACCTCTATCGTTATAAAAAAGTCAGTGTTAGAGTGGCAAACTAACAGTAACCTTGATAAGATTTCAAATCGTGCTGCTACACGATTTGAATATAAAGAATAATTCAATCTCTTCTCCACGGATGTCTAATATCTAAAGATAAGGACATCCATTTTTATTTGGAGATTAATCCCCCTTTTTGTGAATTAACGGAACTTGTTGACAACGCTCCGTATGGCGGAGAGCTGCGTATCTATTTCAACACCATGTTCAATAAACTTATCACAAATGACAATGATAACGACTTCAAGACCATCCGCTTTCATGGAGACGTCCTCGTAGCTCTTGTCGACAGTCACAACGGTTCCGGTTATCACATCACACTGCCATTGGACATTACTCTTCCATTCAGTCGCGACAACCTCTTTGTCGATTCCTAAGTACATTATTCGTATACCAATGAAATCTGCGGAATGTGCAACGTCTGGTACAGTTCCACTAAATGGCAGACGAGGATGAAACCGCTCAAAGACTTTATCTGGAAAAGTTCCATGATAGGACATCAAGAAAAGAAGCTCTCTATGAAAAGGCTTTCCGCGAAGGGGGATGTACGTTCGGTGACATGAACTACAGACGTCACCGAGATACATTCTATATCAATACTTTCCTGTGTGGAAACAAATGCCCCATTGCGGAACATTCTGGATTGACTGAGAACAAATTATTTTATTAAGGGAATAAAGAGGGAAGGTTAACCTTCCCTCTTGTATGAGATTTATTCCCAACCTGGATTTTGTTTTAGAAGAGAACCATGGCTTGCAGACAATGTAATCTGACTTGTTGGGATAGGATAGTACAGACGCTTGTCGTTTCCTGTCCATTTACGGCCGGCTTCGTTCAAACTTTTACCAGAATACATGCGGATATAAGTTTTACCATTATATTCGATTAAATCACGGGCTGTTGATCCTTCAAATACTTCAGGTTGGTATAAAGCTTTTACTTTATCTGTAACACGCATGCCTAGATATGTTTTAGGATTTTCGAATAGTTTCATCGCATTCCAACGCATGATATCATCATAACGGAGACCTTCCAAAGCCAACTCGATACGACGTTCACGGCGAATTTCATATAACAACGGAGTTATAGAATACCCATAATCAACCGGATTCAGATCGGCTACTGGAGATACTGTTAAATGTTTCATCTCAACACGGTCGCGCAATTTATTAATCGTCTCATCCAAAACAGCCTGTGTGCATTCACCTAATTCACATTTGGCTTCAGCGTAGATCAGCAGGATTTCTGCATAACGGAAAACAAACCAGTCGTAAGAAGAGGTTTTCACTGCATCTTGTTGGCTCTGGCTTGCTGACACCAGTTTGATTGGTGAGTATCCTGTGGCAGTCCCGCTTAATCCCGGAGCTGAATGGATATTGGTTCCTGGTTCTTCAGACGGACTAAATTCCTTTTTATCATCAATACCGGAATTTACTACACGCATGCCATTGCTTTTGACCGTATATGGACGATATTTACTGTCTATAATCTGATACATACGAGGATCGCGGTTTGCCATTTCATCATCCAGTGTTTCATCTCCCTTGTATTCACTACTGTTTGCAATAGGTAAACCATCCTTGCAAAGGAATGATTCTGCAAAATCTTTAGAAAGGCCGCTCCCTCCACTACGAGCAAGATTATGAGTCAATACGTCTGCTTCGAAAACACGTGCTAAAATACATTCTCTATTAGTCGTTAAATCCTCTTGTGTAAACTGGTTTGCATAATACAAGGGATAATCGGCAAAAGCAGACTGGTTTGCTCCGGCATCCGAGCCTTGTACGATATCGTAAAGACCACTATCCATCACTTCTTTGGCAAGAGTCGCCGCTTTTTGTAATAATTCCTGAGATGTAGGTGATGTCGAAACATTATGATACTTTTTATATGTTCCATAATGTAGGCAAACACGGGCTAAAAATGTACGAGCGGCATCTTTATGTAAAGCTCCTACCTCCGCTGCACTTTTTTCCGGTAACCATTTAATTGCAAATTCCAGATCTTCGATAATTTTTCCTAGTACAAAGTCACGATCGTCACGTGCTTTATACAATTCGTCAATATCGGCATCTGTCAAATCCTTTTCATACCAAGGAACATCTCCAAATATCTTTATTTTATCGAAATAATCGAAAGCCCGGAAAAAGCGAATTACGGCAACAACCGGATTTACTTCAGATTCTGTCGCATTTACCCGTTGATAACGAGTCATAAAATAGTTTAGATCACGAATATTGTTCCAATACCATTTTGAATCAAAATTTGCTTCAGAAGGTATAACCCATTCGTTGAACAGCCATTGGTCAGGAGAAGCGACCAAGCGATCGTCACTTCTTTCATCAAGAGCATTTAAACCATCCAAATTTTCACTTCCATCTGACCTTAAACCTTTTCCCGTCAGGTTCATATAAAAGCCTTTGGCATAATTTTCCAAATCGCTAACTGTATTCCAGTAGTTATTATCGGTAATGCTGTCTTTTGGATCGAGGTCTGTCACGTCACAAGCCGTAAATCCTCCTAACAATCCAAGGCTTAATCCTAATAAGATATGTTTAGCTTTCATTCTCTTCTTTCGTTTTTTACAGTGTTAAATTTAATCCAATTGCAACTTTTCGATTAATCGGGTATGTCAATCCTCCCAATGTTTCAGGATCGAAGGCATCGTTCAGAGGAGTGATAGTGAGGAGATTTTCTCCTGTCACATATAATCTCAAACGAGAAATGCCCCACTTTGTCGTTAGATTCTTCGGAATTGTGTAACCTACCGTCAAATTCTTCAAACGCCCGTAAGCTGCACTTTGCAAATAACGGTCACTTGTTACCCTGTTACCGCCATTTTGCCATCCTGGTCTTGGGAAATAAGCATCTGTATTTGTTTCTGTCCAATAATCAAGGGCCGGAGTATATGGAACATCCCATTGGCTGGTGAATCCCCAGAACTGAGCGCCACTCAACATATAGTCACGTTTTCCTGTTCCTTGCCAAAACATCTCGAAATCGAAGTTTTTATAATCAAATCCAACGGTAATACCAAATTGATAACGAGGTGTTTTATTACCTATGATGCTCTTATCACCCGGGTTATAGATTGTTTCCTCCCCTTTTGTGATTTTACCATCACCATCTAAGTCTTCGTATTTTACATCACCCGCACCCCATTTTCCAGCATAAAGTTCGCTTTGGTCTATTGTTGCAGCTTCATCGTCTGATTGGAAAAGGCTATTTGAATGATATCCCCAAATCTCACCAATCTTTTGTCCTACATAATATTTACCATCATCATCACTTTGTGAATAGAAACCTGCGTCATTTCCGGCATATTTGGTGATAGTCGCTTGATAGTTAGACAAAACACCTTTTATCCAATAAGAAAATCCATTTTCTAATCGATCATTCCATCCTAAAGAAAGTTCCCAGCCTATGGTCTTCATGTCAGCAGAGTTACTTTTAGGAATACTGGCGCCCAATGTTGCCGGTAAAGTTGCTCCGGCTATCAACATGTCTTTTGTATTTCTACGATACCAGTCAAATGTTCCGGTCAATCGATTATTCAAAAATGAAGCATCAAAACCGAAGTCCATTTGAGTGACTGTTTCCCAAGTAAAATCAGAGGAGACAAGCCCCGGTGCTTTTACAATAATAGGTTTGGATCCGTTGATCAAATAATTGTAGGAGGAATTTGTCCCATATGTTGCTAAATATGGGAAATTACCTAGATTATCCATTACCTGATTTCCCAATGAGCCATAAGAACCACGGATTTTCATATCATTCCACCAACCTTTTAACGGTTGCCAGAAATTTTCTTCTGAGATACGCCATGCTGCGGAAACAGATGGGAAGAAAGCATAACGATGATCTTTTGCAAACTTGGATGAACCGTCATAACGGCCGTTAACTTCGAGTAGATAACGTTGTTTGTAATTGTAATTGAAGCGGAAGAAGAAACCATTAATTGCCCAATATGTATCTTCTGAAGACATGCTTTGTTCACCTGTCGCCAAATCCAAGTCTGGAATATCTTCAACAATCAGATTGGTACGTTTCGCATTATATTTTTTGTTGGATTTCTTTTCTTGGTTATAACCGACCATAATCTTAAAGTTATGCGTCTTTTCTAAAAATGATTTAGAATATTCTGCAAATGCATTGAATGCATAGTAGTAATCTTCATTTGTAGTATAATTTGCATAACTTGGCTTTGTCCAACCATAAAGAGCTTCTGTTCCAGCTACAGCCGTATAATCTGTAAATGTCCGTTGAACCTCTGATGCATTCTTGCTATAAATATTATATGTATAATCAGCATTGATAATCAATCCTTCCAAAGGAGTGATTTTTACAGCACCTGTTAACCATAAATCGTTGATTTTATATTTGGTATATCCGCCTAAATCTCCTACAGCAGCGGGATTTGTGTTCCCGTTTTGACCTGAATAGTTATTAATACCTTCATCTTTATAGATATAATCACCTGAAGTTTGGATACCTAAGTTAGAATCATTGATGGCTGCTGCACCAGGACTATAAACGAGTCTTCCTGTATGGCCAAAACGTGCAGGCATTAACGGGCTTAAGTCATTTTTCAACATACCTCCATAGGCATCGATTCCAGCTGTAGAGTTGGTAATGGGGTGATCCTCTGTGGAATAATTGTCTGCGATTTTGGCACTGACCTGCAACCACTTTGTCAGTTGTGAAGAAATATTCAATGTCGCATTAAATTTCTTGTAATTATCATCAGCTGTTTTTAAAATACCATTCTGGTCAGCAAATCCGACAGAGCCGTAATAAGTCGTTTTTGAGTCTCCACCACTAATATTTACATTGTATTGTTGAGAGAAACTTGTTTTGTACAATTCATTAAACCAATCAGTGTTGCCACAATAAATCCATCGACTTTGATTTTGCGACTGGTCGAAATATTCTGGATACTTATAAGAGCCATCCATATATTTCTTTACATAATCTAATTGTCCCGGAGTGATCAGGGAACTCATTCCGCTATTGGCCGCAGCAATATCTCTCATTTCTAGATACTCCAAAGAGTTGATATTGTGCATCCTTAATGCAGGGCTCTGCCAATAACCACTTGCTGATACGGAAATCTGAGGTTTTTGTTCACTTTTACCTTTCTTTGTTGTAATTAAAATAACGCCATAGGCAGCGCGGGCACCGTAGATAGCAGCAGATGCGGCATCCTTTAAAACAGAAATAGATGCGATGTCCTCTGGATTAACAAGGTTGGCGTCCATTTGAACATTATCAACTAACACTAAAGGGCTACCACCGTTAATCGAGTTGTTACCACGAATATTAAAGTCAGAGCTACTACCAGGAGCGCCACCTTTACTCAGTGTGACGTTTAAGTTTGGAACAACTCCTTGTAATCCTTGTCCAACATTTGTTATAGGACGATTTTCTAGTACATCACCGGCAACAGCTGCCACAGCACCTGTCAAATTCTCTTTTTTCTGTGTACCGTAACCTACTACTACTACTACTTCTTGTAGTGCTTGGGTATCTTCCTTTAATGTTACAGGGATTGACGGTTGTCCTGTATAGGCTATTTCCTGTGTCGCGTATCCAATGTAAGAAATTTGAATAACATCTCCTTTCTTCACGTTATTTAATGAGAAATCTCCATCAACACCGGTGATAACGCCGTTGGTTGTGCCTTTTACTACTACGGATGCCCCAACAATGATTTCTCCTGTGGCATCCTTGACGATACCCCTGCAGGTACCACTTTGCTGTGTAATTTTCACCTCGGTAACATCTAGATGAACAACCGCATGTACCGCTCCGTTAGAGGCACCCGCAAGAAGTAACATCACGCCAATTGATTTTAAATGTTTTGACATAAAGAGTAATATTTGATTAATTTGATTAACTGATTATCTCGTGTTGCCTGAATCGTATGATACGAAAGTCCTTACTTATTTAAGAATGCAAATTTAGAAGTTACTTATTGTTTTATATTACTCTTTTAGCTCTATTATTTATCTTTTC
>ERZ808042.308-NODE-308-length-36598-cov-10.089839_pt1 | contig 36598 bp, 42 predicted proteins | sample MGYA00380193_ERZ808042 | MGnify/ENA primary metagenome ERZ808042 (study PRJEB31490, sample SAMN06133401) | mouse gut metagenome | isolation source: M1_2 | host: mice | place: China: Chengdu | collected 2015-05 ...
GGTGCAGGTCTTGGCGATGGACTTGCGGATCTGGGCCCGCAGGGGCAGGACGGAGGAGGGGGACACGGACAGCTCGTCGATGCCGATGGCCAGGAAGGTCTCCAGCAGACCGAGGTCCGCCCCCAGTTCCCCGCAGATGCCGATCCAGATGCCCGCTTTGTGGGCGGCGTCGGCGGCTATCTTCAGCGCCCGCAGCACCGCCGGGTGGTGGGGGTCGAAGAACTTGCCCAGATCATTGGCCTGGCGGTCGCAGGCCAGGGTGTACTGGGTCAGGTCGTTGGTGCCCACGGAGAAGAAGTCCACCTCTTTTGCCAGCTCCTCCGCCACCAGCACGGAGGCCGGGGTCTCGATCATGATGCCAAGCTCGGTGTCCTTGTTGTAGGGCACCCCCTCCTTGTCCAGCTCCGCCATCACCTTCTGGCAGGCCCGCTTGCACTCCTTCACCTCCCACACCGAGGTAATCATGGGGAACATGATGGCCACCTTGCCATAGGCGGAGGCACGGTACAGCGCCCGCAGCTGGGTGCGGAACACCTCGGGGCGATTGAGGCAGATGCGGATGGCCCGGACACCCAGGGCGGGGTTTTCCTCCTTCTGGAGGTTAAAATAGGCCACCTGCTTGTCCGCGCCGATGTCCAGGGTGCGGATCACCACCCGCTTGCCCCCCATGGCGGCGGCCACCTCCTTGTAGGCCTGGAACTGCTCCTCCTCGGTGGGGTAATTGCTGGAGGCGAGATAGAGGAACTCGGACCGGAACAGGCCGATGCCCTGGCCGTCGTTGGACAGCACCGCCGCCACGTCCCCAGGTGAGCCGATGTTGCAGTACACCATCATGGGCCGCCCGTCCAGGGTCACGTCCTCCTGGCCCTTCATGGTCTCCATGAGGACCTTCAGCTCCTCCTGCTTTTCCAGCTTGGCCTGAAAGGCCGCCAGGGTGATGTCGTCCGGCTCGATGGCGACCTGGCCCGTCTCGCCGTCGATGTATGCCGTGCGCCCGTCCAGCTCGGCCTTGAGCTGGTCCCCCAGGCCGCAGATGGCCGGTATGCCCATGGTGCGGGCCAAAATGGCGGTATGGCTGTTGCCGGAGCCGCCCTGGGTGATGAAGCCCAGGATCTTGCTCTTGTCCAGCTGGAGCGTCTCAGAGGGGGCCAGGTCGTCGGCGGCCAAAATCACCGGCTCGTCGGAGTCGATGCCCCCCTCCACCACGCCCAGCAGGTTGTTCAAAACGCGCCGGGCCACGTCCTTGATATCGGCGGCCCGGGCCTGCATGTAGGCGTCGTCCATGGCGGCCAGCATGGCGGCGAACTGCTCTCCGGCAATTTCAACGGCACGCTCGGCGGTGCAGCCCTCCTCCAGGGCGGCGTTCATGCAGTCGCAGAAATCCTCGTCCTCCACGAACATGGCGTGGGTCTCAAAGAGCATGGCGGCCTCGTCCCCCGCCTCCTCCCGGGCTTTGTCCGCCAGGGCGCTGAGCTGCTCCATGGATTTCTCCTTGGCCTCCTCCAGGCGGCGCCGCTCCTCCTCCAGGCCGGCGGCGGGGGCCTGGACGGCCTGGGGCCGCGAGCGCTGGTAGAAGTAGATGGGGCCCTTCACCACGCCCTTGGAGACGCCCTTTCCCTGCATCATGATCATCGCTGGTTCCCTCCTGTTTTATGATTTGTGGACCGCCCACCGTATTGACAGGCCGGGCGGCGTATCGTATGATAATACGTACGAAACAAAGCTTACTGAGGTGATGGACCATGTGGAAACGTTTTGCCGCGCTGGCGCTGGCTCTGGTCTGGGCGCTGGCCCTGTCCGCCTGCGGCGGCCCGGCGGCGGGCCTGCCCTCCGCCGCCCCCAGCGCACCGGCGCTGGAGGAGCCCTCCGCCCCGGCGCGCGGCGACGCCCAGGAGCCCTCCGCCGTGCCGGAGACCCCGCCCCCTCCCAGGCGCGGTGGGAGAGCCCGGAGGCCTCCCCCACCCTCAGCGAGGACGGCTGGTACAGCTCCAAGGAGGAGGTGGCGCTGTACATCCACCTCTACGGCCATCTGCCGGGCAACTACCTCACCAAGCGGGAGGCGGAGGTCCTTGGCTGGAGCGGCGGGAGCGTGGAGCGCTACGCCGGAGAGGGGAGGGCCATCGGCGGCGGCCGGTTTGGCAACTATGAGGGCCTGCTGCCGGAAAAGCAGGGGCGCACCTATACCGAGTGCGATATCGGCACCGTGGGGACCTCCTCCCGGGGGGCCAAGCGGGTGGTGTTCTCCAACGACGGGCTGGTCTATTACACGGGGGACCACTATGAGAGCTTTGAGCTGCTCTATGGGGAGCCTTGACATGGAGACGGTGAGATTGAGCGGCGCCCTGCTGCGCCGCAGGGAGACGGCCATGGAGCTGCTGGGAGAGGCGCTGGAACTGCCCGACTGGTGGGGGCGCAATCTGGACGCCCTCTACGACTGCCTGACCCAGCCGGGGTGCGCGGCGCGCCTGGTGGTGGAGGGGCGGCGGGACGTGGAGGAGACCGCCTTTGGCAGGCGGCTGCTGCGGGTGCTGAAGGACGCGGCGGAGGAGAACCCCCACCTGGAATTGGAGCTGGAATAGGAGACCGGCCCCCGCCCCGTGCGGGGGCGGTTTTCTGCCCGACAGGATATAGGACCATAATACCACGAAATACGCCCGCCCGCAAGGTGGTGATCCACCTACAGGATGCCCCGTCTGGGGACCAATTATGGGCCGGGGGGCGGGGCCTTCCCCGCGCGGAGAAAAGCGATGGATTTTTGAGGCGGGGTGTGGTAAGATGCTGTGTGAGGTGAATCCATAATGACTGACACCATTGCCGCCATTGCCACCCCCATGGTCCCCTGCGCCATCGGCATCCTGCGGCTGTCCGGGCCGGGGGCCGTCGCGGCGGTGGAGGCGGTGTTTGCCCCCTTTCACGGCGGGGCCATGGGGGAGCGGCCCGACCGGACGCTGGTATACGGGGCGCTGCGGGACCGGGAGGGGGCGGTGATCGACCACTGCCTGTGCGCCGTGTCCCGCGCCCCCAACAGCTACACCGGGGAGGACACCGCCGAGCTTCAGTGCCACGGCTCCCCCGCGGTGCTGGCCCTGGGGCTGGAGGCGCTGTTTGCCGCCGGAGCGCGGCAAGCCGGACCGGGGGAGTTCACCCGGCGGGCGTTTTTGAATGGAAAGCTGGACCTGACCCGGACGGAGGCGGTGGCCGACCTCATCCACGCGGAGACCCCCCAGGCGGTGCGCCAGGCGGCGGGCCAGCTGGGCGGGGCGCTGGCCCAGGCGGTGGAGGGGGTCTATCGGGATCTGGCCGACCTGTGCGCCCACTTCCACGCGGTGCTGGACTACCCGGACGAGGACATCGAGCCCTTTCAGGCGGAGGAGCTGGCCGGGGCGCTGGACCGGGCGGCGGAAGAGCTGGACGCCCTGGCCGCCACCTACCGCCGGGGGCGGCTGCTCAACGAGGGGGTGCCCTGCGCCATCGTGGGGCGGCCCAACGCGGGCAAGTCCACCCTGTTCAACGCCCTTTTGGGCTACGAGCGGGCCATCGTCACTGACATCCCCGGCACCACCCGGGACACGGTGGAGGAGCGGGTGGGCTTTGGCGGGGTGGTGCTGCGGCTCATCGACACGGCGGGCCTGCGGGAGACCCAGGACGCGGTGGAGCGGCTGGGGGTGGAGCGCTCCCGGGCGGCCATGGAGCGGGCCGAGCTGATCTTCGCGGTGGTGGACGGCACAAGGCCGCCGGAGAAGGAGGACCTGGAGGTGCTGCGCATGGCGGCGGCGGCCGGCAAGCCCTGGATTTTCGTGTGGTCCAAGCGGGACCTGCCCCAAAACAGCCACGCCGTGGGCTGTGTCGTCGGCTGGGACGACGGCCCCGCCCCGCCGGGGGGGAAGCGGTCCACGCTGGCCGCCTCGGTGGAGGTGTCCGCCCTCACCGGCCAGGGCATGGACCAGCTGGAGCGGGCGGTGGCCGCCCTGTTCCCCCAGCCGCCGGGGACCCAGGCCGGGGCGATGCTCACCAACGCCCGGCAGGCCGAGGCGGCAAACCGGGCCCGGGAGGCCGTCCGCCGGGGATCGCGGGCCCTTTCCGCCGGGATGCCCCCCGACGCGGTGGTGGCCGACGTGGAGCAGGCCATGTCCGCCCTGGGGGAGCTGACGGGGCGGACGGTGAGCGAGGACGTGACCGCCCGGATCTTTGAGCGGTTCTGCGTGGGGAAATAGGGCATGACAGGGGGCCGTTTCCGATGTATTATGGAGGGAAAAGGGGGCGGATACAATGGAATGGTTTGATGCGGCGATTTTACTGGTTGACGTTTTTGTTGCGCCTGCCATTCTGCTGGGCTTTGGATGGCGGTTCATGAAAAAGCCGCCCCAAGACATCAATGGCTCATATGGCTACCGTACTTTCATGTCCACGAAGAACCAGGATACCTGGGATTTTGCCCATCAGGTGTGTGGGCGGGTTTGGTGGCGGACAGGCTGGATTCTGTTGGTGCTTTCGGCGGCCCTCCTGGCGTGGATGCTGACCCGCCCTGAAGGAGGGCGGACCAACTGGTTGCTGGGCATTTTGGTGATGATTGCGGAGACGGCGGCGCTCATCCTCACGATGATCCCGGTGGAACGGGCGCTGAAGAAAACCTTTGACAAGAACGGAAACAGACGATAAGGAGGACATCCCATGAGAGCGGTTGTGACCCGGGTGAAGAACGCCCGGGTGGAGATAGACGGTAAGATCAACGGGGCCATCGACACGGGCTTTTTGGTGCTGCTGGGGGTGGGCCCGGAGGACACCCAGGCCCAGGCGGACAAGATGGCCGACAAGATCTGCGGCCTGCGGATCTTTGAGGACGAGGACGAGAGGATGAACCTGAACCTGGCCGCGGTGGGGGGCGCCCTGCTGGTGGTGAGCCAGTTCACCCTGTACGCCGACACCTCCTCCCGCCGTCCGGGGTTTTCCCACACCGCCAAGCCGGACACGGCCATCCCCCTCTACGAGCGGTTCATGGGGCAGTGCCGGGAGAAGGGCTTCCGGGTGGAACACGGGGAGTTTGGGGCGGATATGCAGGTGTTCTCCCAGAACGACGGCCCGGTGACCATATTACTCGAGGTATAATATGGCGACGATAAAACAACTAGACCCCCATGTGGCCGACCTGATCGCCGCTGGCGAGGTGGTGGAGCGCCCCGCCAGCGTGGTGAAGGAGCTGATGGAGAACGCCATCGACGCGGGGGCCTCCGCCGTCACGGTGGAGATCGGCCGGGGCGGCATGGCCCTCATCCGGGTCACCGACGACGGCTGTGGTATCCCGGCGGATCAGGCCCCCACCGCCTTCCTGCGCCACGCCACCTCCAAGATCTCCGGCGAGCGGGATCTGGAGGCCATCGGCACCCTGGGCTTCCGGGGGGAGGCCCTGGCGGCCATCTCGGCGGTGTCCCGGGTGGAGCTGCTCACCCGGACGGAGGACGAGGAGCTGGGCACTTCCCTCACGGTGGAGGCGGGCGAGGTGGTGGGCCAGGAGGAGGCGGGCTGCCCCCAGGGCACCACCATGAGTGTGCGGGAGCTGTTTTTCAACACCCCCGCCCGGCTGAAATTCATGAAAAAGGACGCCGCCGAGGGGGCGGCGGTGTTCGCCGTGGTCCAGCGGGTGGCCCTGTCCCACCCGGAGCTCTCCGTAAAGTTCATCCGGGACGGAAAACAGGAATTACTTACTCCCGGCGACGGCCAGCTGAAAAGCGCCGTCTACGCCGTCATGGGCCGGGACATCGCCCTGGGCTTCCTGAGCGTGGACGGGACCCGGGAGGGGATGCGCGCCCAGGGCTTCGCCTCCCTGCCCACCTGCTGCCGGGGGAGCCGGGGATATCAGCACTTTTTCGTCAACGGCAGGTACATCAAAAGCCGGGTGATGACGGCGGCGGTGGAGGAGGCCTACAAAAACCAGAAGATGGTGGGCAAGTTCCCCGGCTGCGTCATCCACCTCACGGTGAGCCCGGCGGAGGTGGATGTGAACGTCCACCCCGCCAAGACCGAGGTGAAGTTCCGCCGGGAGCAGGAGGTGTTCGCCGTGGTGTTCGGCGCGGTGCTGTCCGCCCTGAGCGGGGACCGCACCCGGCCCCAGGCGGTGCTGCCCGGGGTGAAGGCCGCCGACACGGTGACCCCCAACCAGACCTCCCTGCCCCTGAACGACCGGACCAGGGAGCTGGCGGGCGCCCAGTTCATGCCTGCCTCCCGGTTCAAGCCCATGCCGGGGTTCACGCCGGGGAGACAGCCCGAGCCCCCGGCCCCGCCGTCCCAGCCGGAAAAAAAGAAGGATTCCCCCTTCCGGTGGGTGGAGCCTTTGCCGGAAAAACCGGCCCCGGAGGAAAAAGAAACCCCCGCCAAGGTGGCGGAGGTCCCCGCGCCGGAAAACGTGAAGCCGGAGCGGTCTGCGCCGGGTCCTGTCCCGGAGAAGATTGCCGCCCCCGCCCCGGAGCCGGTTTTGGAGGAAAAAAGCGTCCCCCCGGCGAAGTCCGTTTCGGCGCAAGAGCACGTCTCCACGCCCGTGTCCCAGGCTCCCACTCCCGAACCGGTGGCCCAGGAGGAGCCCTGGGTGGTCCGGGGGGAGCTGTTCCACACCTATGTGATGGTGGAGCAGGGGGACAAGGTGCTGCTCATCGACAAGCACGCCGCCCACGAGCGGGCCAATTTCGACCGGCTCAAGGGGGCGGACTACCGCCCCATGGTCCAGGAGCTGCTCACCCCCGTCACCTTCGCCCCCGCCCCGGAGGAGCGGGCCGCGCTGCTGGAGCAGACCGATTTGCTGGCCCAATTCGGCTTCGAGGTGGAGGAGTTCGGGGCAAACGCCCTGGCGGTGCGCTCCGCGCCGGATTACCTGGACGCGGGGGACATCGAGGGGGCGCTGTGCGAGCTGGCGAGGCGGCTAAAGCTGACAGGCTCCGCCGACCCGGCGTCGGCCCGGGACGAGCTGCTGCACACCATGGCCTGCAAGGCGGCGATTAAAGGGGGCTGGCACAGCGGCGCCCAGGAGCTGGAGGAGGTGGCCCGGCTGGTGATGAGCGGGGCGGTGAAGTACTGCCCCCACGGCCGGCCGGTGGCCATCGAGCTGACCAAAAAACAGCTGGAAAAACAGTTCAAGCGGGGTTAGGGTGAAGGCTGTGCGGCCAGAGGAGGGTATCGCTTGACTGGAAATGAGCTGCAAGAGCGTATGGAGGACCTTTACCGAAAACAGCGGATATGCTTAAACATCCAAAAACTGCTCACGGTTTCAACGATGGTATTTTATCGGTATGCGATCATATCACTGCCCGCGCATATGGCGGTCCTCCTGACCTTCGGCGGGGTATTGTCAAACAAAGCGGTTGCGCTTGCCAGAGAAAAGTATCCGTATGTTTTACTGCGGGTAGGCCGTTTCGGCAAGGGGGCGGGCTGGGACCCGTACATTTTGGAGGAAGCCGGGCGGTCCAATGACCGGCTGACCATAAAAATACTGCGCTTTCAGCATTGGTCTATTTACTGTTTTCTGGCCGCCCTGCTCGGGAACATATTGATGTGGTGCTTTTCGGCGGTGCTCAGACAGGCCGGGTAAGGCGCTGAACCCTGCTTTGACGCCGCTGGGAAACTCTGATTCATAATACAGGCGATTTGCAAGAAAAGGGAGCGGACGCACTGGCGTCCGCTCCCTTTTGTCATCTCAGCCTCAAATCGTCTCCATAAAAAGTCAGCTCTTGGTACAGCCCCGCCACCCGGGAGCCGACCTGGGCGCCGTACCGCAGCCCGATGTCCTGGGTGGACAGGTTGGAGGAGATGACGGTGTGCCGCCCGGCCTGGAGGCGGCTGTTCACCAGCTCGTACAGGCTGGACCGGGCGGAGGGCAGGTCCTGCTCGCTGCCCAGATCGTCCATAATGAGCAGATCGCACCCCAAATAGCGGCGGGCGGCGTCCCGGCCCTGGCGCTCCTCCTCCGCCTCCCGGGCGAAGCGGCGGGCGGCCAGAGCGTCAAAAATACTGCCGGCGGCGTCATAGACCACAGAGAAGCCCCGGCGGGTCACCTCCCGGGCGACGCAGCCGGACAGGTAGGTCTTGCCCAGACCGGTGTCCCCGGACAGCAGCAGGTTTTGCAGCGGATAGCCGGGGAATTGGCGGGCGTAGCCCTCGCACACCTGGACCACCTGGCGCATCTTCTCCCTGGGGGAGCGGTCCTGGCCCTGCCAGGGCCGGTCGCTGTACACGTCAAGCCGCAGGCGGTCGAAGTCCTGCTCCTCGGTGAGGTGCATGGCGGCGGTGAGGTCCTTGAGCTGCTCCTGGGCGCACAGCTCCCTCAGGCAGGCGCACATGCTCCCCTGCGCCCAGCCGGTGTCCCCGCAGCGGGGGCAGGCGGGGGCGCCGTCCAGGGCGTCGGGGCCATAGCCCAGCTCCTCCATGAGCCGGGCGCGCCGGGCCTGCAGCGCCTCGCTGCGGGCCCGGATGGCGGCGAGCTCCGGCCCGTCCGCCGCCACCGGCTTTCCCCCGGCGGCCAGCAGGGCCAGGTCCGCCGCGGTCTCCCCCAGGGCGGCGTCCACCGCCCGCAGCTGGGGCTGGCGGGCGTACAGCTCCCGCTGGAGCTGGAAGCGGCGGCGGTCCCGGAGGTCCCGGCGGCGCTCCAGCCGGGCCAGGGCGCGGCGCGCCACATCGGGTGTATAGCCCATGGTCTACCTGCCTCCTTTGCTCTGTTCCTCCAAAAATTGATCCAGCCAGTCGTTGTTTTTCTGGATGCGCTCCTGGCTGGGCTGGAAGCCCTGGGGCTGGGCCTTCGCCGGGGCGCCCTGCCGCCTGGGGGGCCTGTCCCCCGCCTCCACCTGGGCGGGGGTCTGGTAGCCCGCCTTGTGCCAGGATTGCAGGATCTTGTTCATATAGGGCCAGCTCATGGTCTTTTTCTGGTACACCGTGCGCTCGTAGGCCAGGCGGATGAGCTCGAGGCTCAATCCCATCTCCACCCAGGCGGAGATGAACTCCCGCTCCTTTTCCACGGCGGGGCGGCGCTGGTCCACCCCCACCGCCTGGAGGATATCCCACTCCCGCTGGTCCACCCCCTCCTGGCGGCGCAGGTAGTCCTCCGCCCGCTCCAGGGTGTCCACCCCCAGCCGCTTCCAGCGAAAGGCCTCCCGCTGGACCTGGGGCATCCGGGGGCAGGCGGCGGGGTTGTTCTTTGCCCGCCGCTCCCGGCGGATGGCCCAGCCGGTGAGCAGGACGATGACCTCCGGGGAGAACCCCAGGTGGTCATAGATGGTGTACAGGCACTTCAGGTCGTTGTCGGTGAACACCCGGCCCAGCATCCCCTCCAGCTCCCGGCACAGCCCCTGGAACTGGGGCTCCCGCTCCTGGGCGGCGGCCAGCTCCTCCCGGCTGTACTCGGGCAGGCGGTCGTCCTGCCTGGGGGGCGGCGGGGCCTGGGGGGAGCGGGGCTGGGCCAGGCCCAGGGCGGACAGGCGGTCCCAGGCGGGCTGAAGGCGGCCCTCCTGCCAGCGCAGGAGGGCGGCGGCCCTCTCCCCGTCCCCGCCGGACTCCAGCAGGGCCAGGTACAGCAGCGCGCCGTCCCCGTCGCCGGACTCCACCAGCAGCCGGGCCGCCTGGGCGGACATGGACAATATGTCGTTTGGCAGCAGCAGCGCGGACATGGCGCACCCCCTTTCCGTTTTGCCTCCGGCGGCCCGCTTTTTCTTTGTAAAGAAAAAGCGGGGCAAAAAGAAACTTTTAGACAGCCCCTGCCGGGAAGAATGCAGATCAATCCGTTTTTACGTTTATATACAGCAAAACTTTAGATCAAAACAGTTCAAAAGTCTTTCTTTTCGCTTCCTTTTCTTTCTTCAGAAAGAAAAGGAAGGACCTTGCCCTGTTCCGTTGGACCTCTATTCTACCTGATTTCGGCAAAAAAATCAACCGCCCCGCCGGACTGGCGGAGCGGTGAATTTTGTGCTCAGTTTTTCAGCTTGTCCACGTCGTCCAGATAGATGGACACCTCGCCGCACTTGGGGCAGACGGCCACCCTGGGCTTTCCGATGCGCCCGCTGAAAAGCTTATTTTCCTGGGTGGACAGCACCACGCCGTAGCCCGCGCCCTCCACCTTCACCGTGCAGCCCTCCTGCATTTCCGAGCCGCACCTGAGACACTTCCGCATGTTTTTGACCTCCTTTGCTTGTTGTCCTCCCAAGTCCCTGTTTCCCGCTAAACAGTGCTGCCGGGCTTGGACAGCTTGAGGCACCAATAGCTGTACACCGACTGTCCCACGCCCCACACCACGCAGATGGCCATAGCGGGCAGGAAGCCTGCGCCGAAAGACATCCCGCCTATGACGAACACCGCCCACAACACCAGGCAGGCGGTGGACATGGCCCGGTAGGCTTTCATGGCGCACTGGCCGATGATGGCCCGCTCCGCCTCGTCACAGCTGTCCAGCCACTTTTTTTGGAACCTGGTGTCGTACACCGAGCCCTGTTTTTCCGGGTTGAGCCGCTTGGTGGCGTCCACCAGCTTCTGCTGGAAAACCATGGTGATAAAAAGATTGACCAAGAACGCCCCCAGCCCCAGGAACACGTAGACCGTTCCCATGTCCGAGCGCGGCGTGGTGTCCCCCGCCATCCCGGCGAAATGGCCCGCCGCCAGGAAAAAGCTCAAAACAGTGGCTATGCTGGTGATCCAGATGCACACCGACAGCTTTTGCTCAATGGCCTCGCCGGCGGCCTCGTCCTCCCCGTCCCAGCCGGCCATCTGTTTTTTCGCGCTGAAATACAGGGGCAGGCCCACCGCCAGCTCCACCACCGGGCAGGTGCACAGCAGCCAGCCCGCCAGCCGGGCGGTGAAAAAGCGCCAGGAGGCGGCCAGCAGTTCCCCGAAGTCCTCAAACTCCAGGAAGGACACGGTGAAGCCCAGGACCAGGCCCACCACCAGGCTCAGCGCGAAAAAGAGGATGAATTTGGGGAAAGCCTTTTTATTTTCCTGCTTGATGGGGTCATTGTTGTGTTTCATCGTTCTCCTCCTCCAGGATGAAGATATCCTCCACCGTCACCCCGCAGATTTTCGCCAGGGTGAGGGCCAGTGTCACCGAGGGCGAGTAGTCCCCTCGCTCGATGAGGCTGATGGTCTGCCGGGACACCCCGGCCATCCGCCCCAGCTCCTGCTGGTTGACCCCCAGCGCCGCCCGGCGCTCCTTCAATCGGTTTTTCAGCATGGCCGCGCTTCCTCCCTATTCAGGGGGATTCCCCTCTGAGAAAAACTGGCCGCAGGCCTGCTGAAACCAGCCCTTCTTTTCCGCCGCCATCCGCTCATGGGCCTCCATGACGCCGTTTCGCACTGCCCATTTCACCACAAAGTACAGCGCACACAGCACGATCAGCGCGGTCCCGCCGCTGACACCCAGTTCGCTCCAAATCACAACCTGTTCCTCCTGACATATTCTCTTGTCGTTATGACAAGAATTTTTGTCTATTTGACAATTTTATTTGTCATTAAGAGGATAGCACAGGGTTGGAGAACTGTCAAGGGGTATTGCGGAAATTTTTCAAAGTTGTTAAATTTTTCTCGGGGCTTGTCAGATGGCGTCGAATTATGTAAAATGAAGGACACGACACTACCCGCCTTCCCAGAGAAAAGGAGAAGCCCATGAAAAAACGCGTCGCAGTCCTGTTCCTGGCCGTCCTGATGGCGGTCTCCTCCAGCACCACTGCCCTGGCCGCCCCCGCTCCCACCCCGGTCCTGTCTCCCTTCGTGGACCTGGCGGCGGACCACTGGTCCTTTCAGTACGTCTATGACCTGTACCGGCAGGGCGTGGTGGCGGGGGACCCGGAGGGCACCTTCCGGGGCGGCGACCCGGTGACCTGGGGGGAGACCTTCAAGCTCATCCTGCTGGCCGTGGGCGTGGAGGAGCCCGAGCGGGTTCCCGACACCCACTGGGCCTATTGCTATGTCCAGCCGGCCCTGGACAACCGGCTGGTCTACTCCTTTGACGAGGCGTATCTGGACGGCGTCCCCACCCGGCTGGACGTGGCCCGGATGGCCGCCCGGGCCCTGGACCTCACCGACATCTCCGGGGACAGCCCCTACACGGACTGTGACGACGGCTATGTGGTGGAGCTCTATGAGAAGGGCATTATGGAGGGCACCGTGGAGGAGGACGGCCTTCGGTGGTTCTACCCAGACCAGCCCATCACCCGGGAGGAGATTTCCACCATCATCTGGCGGATGATGAACGTGGATTACACCCAGGGGATGTTCCACTACAACAACTATTGGCTGGACGCCCTGGACTCCGTGCCCGCCACCCAGTTTGCCCCGGAGCAGTTCGTGGAGGACGAGCGGGGACGGCTGAGCTGGACCCAGGAGGGTTATTACACCCGAGGAATCGACGTGTCCGGTCACAAAAAGGAGATCGACTGGAACGCGGTGGCTATGGACGGCATCGACTTCGCCATCATCCGGGCGGGCAACCGGCTCTACGGCAGGGACAGCAGCGGCGCGGTGTGCGAGGACTCCTGGTTTGACAAGAACATGCAGGGGGCCATCGCCGCTGGGATGGATGTGGGGGCCTATTTCTTCTCCAACGCCATCACCGTGGAGGAGGCCCTGGAGGAGGCCGACCTGCTCATCTCCAAGCTGGAGCCCTACCGCCAGTACATCACCTATCCCGTGATCTGCGACTGGGAGTACCTGGGGGGCAACCAGTCCCGAGCCTACGGGGTGGACGCCAAGATCATCACCCAGTGCGTGGCCGCCTTCTGCCAGCGGGTGGAGGAGGCGGGCTATCAGCCCATGTTCTACTTCAACAAGTACTGCGGCTATGTGAAGTTCGACCTGAGCAAGCTCACCCAGTATCCCTTCTGGTTCGCGGAGTACACCGACTATGACAACGTGCCCAGCAGCCGGTACAACTTCCAGATGTGGCAGTACTCCTCCAAGGGGAAGGTGGCAGGTATCAGTTCCGACGTGGATATGAATTTGTGCTTTGTGCAGTGGCCCGGGGCCACCCGGCGGCCCGGCGTGACGCCGGAGGGGCCGGCGCCCTCCCAGCCTCCGGAGCCCACGCCCTTCCCCACCCAGTATGTGACGCCGGTTTCGCCGTAAGCGCAGAAAAGGACCGCCGGTCCCTCAGGGAGCGGCGGTCCTTTTTTACGTTGTTTACAGCTTTTTCTGCTCGCCTACCTGCTCCAGCTCCTCCAGGATGTCCTCCAGGGACATGCCCGCCTCGGCGCTCACCGTGCCGGTGACGGCGCCCTCGGCGATGGGGCAGTCGGCCATGGCCAGCTTGCGCCCCTCCATGGACTCGATGACCATTTCGGCGGTCATGACGGCGCTGCCCATGTCCATGAGGAGGATGACGCCGTCGTCGGAATACACCTGGTCGATGGCGTTGGAGATCTTCTCAAAGCTGGTGCCGAAGGAGCCGTCCTCCAGCCCCCCGGCGGGGGCGATGGGGACCGTGCGGGCCATCATCCGGGCCAGGTCGGCCACGCCCTCGGCCAGCTTCGCGCTGTGGGATACAATGACGAAGCCGACCATATCACACCTCGTTCGCCGCGATCTCCAGCACCATGGAGAAGGAGGTGGCGCCGGGGTCCTGGTGGCCGATGGACCGCTCGCCCACATAGCTGGCCCGGCCCTTGGTGGCGGCGATGGTCTTGGTGAACTCCACGCCCTCCCAGGCGGCGGCCACGCCGGCAGCAAAGGCCGCCTTGGCGTCCTGGGTCTCGTTCCATTTGGCCTCCATGGCCTCCTTGGCGGGGATCATGGCGTCCAGCATGGTCTTTTCCCCCTTGGTGGAGCGGCCCCGCTGCATGATGCCCTCGATGGCCAGCTGCAATCCCTCCAGGAAGCCGGGGACGTCGATGTCCGCCTTGCCCTTCAGGGCGGCGCCCAGCTTCATGAAGCCGGTGCCGTACAGGGGGCCGGAGGCCCCGCCCACGGTGGACACCAGGGTCATGCCCACGGTTTTGAGCACGTCGCCCGGCTCCTTGTCCGCCAGGGCGTCCAGCTTCTTCTCCACCTCGCCAAAGCCCCGGGCCAGGTTGATGCCGTGGTCGCCGTCGCCGATGACGTTGTCCAGCTCGGTGAGGAAGGCCTTCTCCTGCTCGATCTTGGCCGCGATCTTGTGGATGGTGCCGATGAGTTTTTCAGTGTTCATTTGGTCAGCCTGCCTTCTTTCAGAAATGTGTGCGTCAGGAGCCCTGCCTAGCCCTCAAGCCTTGAAGCCCGGGGTGTCCGCCTTGGCGTCCAGCAGGCCCTTGAGCTGGTCGTCCAGCTTCAGCAGGGAGATGGAGAAGCCCGCCATCTCGATGGAGGTCATGAACTCGCCGACAAAAGTCTTGTAGACCTTGACGCCCCTCTCGGCCAGCACGTCGGCGACGCGGTTGTTGATGATGAACAGCTCCATCAGCGGGGTGGCGCCGGAGGAGTTAATCATCACGGCCACCTCGCTGCCGGTGTAGTCGATGTCGGCCAGAATCTGGGCCAGCAGCTTGTCGGTGATCTCGTCGGCGGTGAGGATCTTCTCCCGATGGGTGCCCGGCTCGCCGTGGATGCCGATGCCAACCTCCATCTCGTCCTCGGCCAGCTCGAAGCCGGGCTTGCCCGCGGCGGGGACGGTGCACGGCTCGATGGCCGCGCCCATGGTGCGCACGTTGTCGATGACCTTCTGGGCCACCGCCTGGACGGCGTCCAGGTCGGCGCCGGTCTCGGCCATGGCGCCGGCGATCTTGTGCACGAACACGGTGCCCGCCACACCCCGGCGGCCCACGGTGTACAGGCTGTCTTTCACGGCTACGTCGTCGTTGACCACCACCTGGGCCACCTTGATGCCCTCGTCCCGGGCCATGTCGGCGGCCATTTCGAAGTTCATCACGTCGCCGGTGTAGTTCTTGATGACCATCAGCACGCCCGCGTCGGTGGCGATGGCCTTGATGCCCTCGTAGACCTGGTCGGGGGTGGGGGAGGTGAACACGGCCCCGGCCACCGCCGCGTCCAGCATGCCCTCGCCCACGTAGCCGCCGTGGGCGGGCTCGTGGCCGCTGCCGCCGCCGCTGATGAGGGCCACCTTGCCCTGCTTCTTGTTGGCGCGGACCACCACATTGCCGCAGTCCAGCTTCTTCACGTACTGGGGATAGGCCTTGACCATGCCCTGGATCATCTGATCCTCTACCTTGTCGACCGCGTTGATGAACTTCTTCATGCTGACACACTCCTTAAAATATGATAAAATGTCAAGATATTCGGTGCCTAGGGCGGGAAAAAACGTTGTGGGGCGGGGATAAGGGCATTATAATACCATGTTGGAACGCCTCCGGCGGGCCGGGGGCAGAGAAAAACGGGGGAGGGGACTGCTTTGGACCAACGCTTTTATGACGCGGTGCTGGCCTCGCCGGTGATCGCGGCGGTGAAGGACCTGGACCAGCTGGAGGACTGCCTCACGCTGGACAACATCCAGGTGGTGTTCCTGCTGTTCGGCGACGTGTGCACCGTGGGGGATGTGGTTGCCCGCGCCAAGGACGCGGGGAAGATCGTGCTGGTGCACGTGGACCTCATCGCGGGGCTGTCCTCCAGCCAGGAGATCGCCGTGGATTTCCTGCGGCAGAACACCCGGGCGGACGGCATCATCACCACCAAGCCCAACTTCATCCGGCGGGCCAGGGAGCTGAAGCTGTTCACCGTCATGCGCCTGTTCGTCATCGACTCCATGGCGCTGGCGGGCATCAGTAAGCTGGAGAGCGTGAGGCCCGATTTCATCGAGGTGCTCCCCGGGGTTATGCCCAAGACCATCCGGAAGATCTCCCAGACCACCCGCATCCCCCTGCTGGCCGGGGGGCTCATCGCGGACAAGGAGGACGTGGTGGCCGCCCTGTCCGCCGGGGCCATGGCGGTGTCCGCCACCAGCGCGGCGGTCTGGCGGATGTAGGGCGCCGGGGCGGCCCAGGCAACGGAAAAAGCCGCGCAGGCGCGGGACGGACCCCCGCCCTCCGTCAGGACGGGCGGGGCCTTTCCATGCCTGTACGGCTTTTCGGGGACGGGTGTGTGGACGTCACTTGCCCTCGCAGTTCATGTCGTCCAGGCTGCAGCTGGTGTCCTCGTCCTTGGTCACGGCGTTCATGTCGGTGATGGAGAAGCTCTGCTCCTCCTGTCCCTCCAGGCAGTTCATATCGGTCAGCGCGCAGCTGCGGTCGTCGTCGCTGGAGATGCCGTTCATGTTGGTGATACCCAAGCCGCTCTTGATTTTGGACTCCTTTTTCTCCATGGGATGGTCCCTCCTTCACTCTGTGGTGTCTGGCGTCGTGGACAGACACGTCAAAATACGCCGGCAAAGGGCGCTCCCCATATGCCGGATCGGGCGTCAGCAATGCGAACGGATTGCTTTCAGTGTAAAGTATAGCCCAACTTGCCCAAAAATACAAGGGGCGCGGCCATTATTTTTGACAGACTTTCTATTTTGTTGGACGGGCCGGGCGGCCGAGGCGGATTTTTTGGGTGGGGACGGAAAAATCAAGTTGCAAAATGGGGAAGAGTTTGATATCTTTGAACTGTAAGGTATGAACGGGCGGCCGGGCGCCGCCCAAATCTCATTGGATATGTAAGGAGGAACACAACAATGGCGCATATGATCGGCAAGGAGCTGGAGCCGTTTTCCGTCACGGGCTATCACCAGGGGGAGTTCAAGCCCTTCACGGAGCGGGACCTGCTGGGCCACTGGTCGGTGCTGTTTTTCTACCCCGCGGACTTCACCTTCGTCTGCCCCACCGAGCTGAAGGACCTGGCGGAGCAGTATGAGGGCTTCCAGGCGGAGGGGTGCGAGATCTACTCCGTCAGCGAGGACACCCACTTTGTGCACAAGGCCTGGGCGGACGCCTCGGACACCATTAAGGCCATCAACTACCCCATGCTGGGCGACCCGGCGGGAGTGCTGGCCCGCCAGTTCGGCGTGCTGGTGGAGGAGGAGGGCCAGGCCCTGCGGGGCACCTTCCTGCTCAACCCAGACGGCAAGATCGTGCTGTACGAGATCCACGACATGGGCATCGGCCGCAACGCCCAGGAGCTGCTGCGCAAGCTCCAGGCCGCCAAGTTCGTGCATGAGCACGGCGACCAGGTCTGCCCCGCCCACTGGCACCCCGGCGAGGACACCCTGACCCCCAGCCTGGACCTGGTGGGCTTGTTATAAGGAGGGGTCATCATGCCGCTCCAACCTGAAAATTACCCGGCTAAGAGCCCTCTCATCGCCGAGGAGCTGGAGGGCCAGCTGAGCCAGCTTTTATCCAGGCTGTCCGCCCCCGTCACCCTGGTGTGCGTGCTGGACGAGGGGGAGAAGAGCGCGGAGATGGCCGCCTTTGTCAACCACATCGCGGGGCTGTCCCCCCAGCTGTCCTGTAAGTTTCTCTCCCCCGGAGAGGACCCGGCCGTGGACGAGGCGGTGGACGCCTCCCTCCTGCCCGCCACCGGTATCTACACCCAGGCCGGGTTTGGGCGCATGGCCTTCCACGGCATCCCCGGCGGCAAGGAGATCACCGGCTTCGCCGGGGCCCTGCTCAACGCCGGGGGGGCCGCCAAGCCGCTGGACAAGCCCACCCTGAAGGACATCGGCAAGATTAAAAAGCCGGTGAGCGTCCAGGTGTGCGTCTCTCTGGGCTGCCACCACTGCGCCCAGCTGGTGATGAGCGCCCAGCGGGTGGCCTGGGAAAACCCCCTGGTCACCGCCCACATGATCGACGCCAACCTCTATCCCGAGCTGGTGGAGCGGTACCAGATCCAGCGGGTGCCGCTGACGGTGCTCAACGGGGACAAGACCGTTCCCGGGGGCAAGACCATGGCGGAGCTGACCACCCTGCTGGCAAAGCTGTGAACCGCCTCTGAGCCAAAACTCCGCCGCCAGGATTTGAATTCCTGGCGGCGGTTTTTTGGTGATTATTGCAAATTGAACAGGTGATTTTTGTAGGAACTGTCGAAATTTGCATAGGATTCCCAAAAATTGTTGCTTTTTTCTAGCATATATGGTAAATTGTGAAATAGAATATAGCATGTGACATGGCCTTTCGGTGATTTTCACCAGCGGGCCCAACTGAATAGAAGAACCTTTGAGACGAGCGCTGCAGGGTCTGGACAGTGGGAAACCGCTGATTTTGGTCCTGCGCTCTTTTTTTGGTTCTTGTGGGAGCTCGGTCCGATCGGGACCCCGGCCTGCGGCGGGGCACGCCGCGGAAGTAGGAGGATACGCCATCATGTGCAGCAACACGAAGCAGAAAATCGCCAGGGCGCTCAAGCAGCTGATGAGTGAGCGCCCCCTGAGCAAGATCACAGTGCAGGACCTGATGGAGAGCGCCCAGATGAAGCGGCAGAGCTTTTACTACCACTTTCAGGACATCTACGACGTGCTGGGCTGGATCTGCGAGCAGCAGCTGGGCGCCCCCCTTCGGGAGGAGCCGGAGCTGGACTTCGAGGCGTGGTGCCTGCGCCTCATCGGCCTGCTGGAGGAGGACCGGTCTTTCTACCGCCGGGTGTTTCTGGCGGGCAACCCGGAGGTGGTGCGGGAGTTCTGCCAGGGGCTGATCCGGCCCCGGGTGTCCCGGCTGTTGTTCCAGGCGGACGACCCCAGGACCCTCCCCCGGCAGAGGAGCTTTGTGGTGGACTTTTGCGCGGGCGCCCTCACCAACTACTTTATCGAGCTGTGCGCCTCCCGCAAGCCGCTGGACTGGGCGGAAATCCGCTGCTGCCTGGGCGGGCTGCTGGAGGTGCTGCGCCCCGCGGAGGAGCTGTGCATCCAGGTTCAGGCGGGCTGAGGAGGCCGGCGCTTGACGATTTATACAAAATCCACCGGGGCGTAAAAAATAAAAATTATAAAATTCATACAATCCCCCCAGGTTGTCGAATGCTTTTTCCCCCGCGGCCTGTTATAATGGTTGTCAGCATAAGAGCCCCCCGGTTTGGGTGCCGCCCGGCAAGGGGGCCGGCAGGAGCGAACGGCCTGCTTTCAACATAAGGACGTCAATTTATAAAGGAGGAACACGAGTATGGCTAAGTACGTAATGGCGCTGGACGCGGGCACCACCAGCAACCGCTGCATCCTGTTCAACGAGAAGGGCGAGATGTGCAGTGTGGCCCAGAAGGAGTTCACCCAGTACTTCCCCAAGCCCGGCTGGGTCGAGCACGACGCCGAGGAGATCTGGTCCACCCAGCTGGAGGTGGCTCAGGAGGCCATGAAGAACCTGGGCGTCACCGCCGCGGACATCGCCGCCATCGGTATCACCAACCAGCGTGAGACCACCATCGTGTGGGACAAGAACACCGGCGAGCCCATCCATCACGCCATCGTGTGGCAGTGCCGCCGCACCTCCGAGTACTGCGACTCCCTGAAGGACAAGGGCCTGGTGGACAAGATCCGCTCCAAGACCGGCCTTGTCATCGACGCCTACTTCTCCGGCACCAAGGTCCGCTGGCTGCTGGAAAACGTGCCCGGCGCCCGGGAGAAGGCGGAGAAGGGCGAGCTGCTTTTCGGCACCGTGGAGACCTGGCTGATCTGGAAGCTGACCAAGGGCCGCGTCCACGTCACCGACTACTCCAACGCCTCCCGCACAATGCTGTTCAACATCAACACGCTCCAGTGGGACGATGAGATCCTGGCCGAGCTGAACATCCCCAAGTCCATGCTGCCCGAGGCCAAGCCCTCCAGCTGCGTGTACGGCGAGGCCGATCCTCAGTTCTTCGGCGGCCCCATCAAGATCGGCGGCGCCGCCGGCGACCAGCAGGCCGCCCTGTTCGGCCAGACCTGCTTTACCCCCGGCGAGGCCAAGAACACCTACGGCACCGGCTGCTTCCTGCTGATGAACGTGGGCGAGAAGCCCGTGTTCTCCAGCAACGGCCTGGTCACCACCATCGCCTGGGGCCTGGACGGCAAGGTGGAGTACGCCCTTGAGGGCTCCATCTTCGTGGCGGGCGCCTCCATCCAGTGGCTGCGCGACGAGATGCGCCTCGTCGACTCCTCCCCCGACTCCGAGTACATGGCCCGCAAGGTCAAGGACACCAACGGCTGCTACGTGGTCCCCGCCTTCACCGGCCTGGGCGCCCCCCACTGGGATCAGTACGCCCGCGGCACCATCGTGGGCATCACCCGCGGCGTGAATAAGTACCACATCATCCGCGCCACCCTGGAGTCCATGGCCTATCAGGTCAACGACGTGCTCCAGGCCATGAAGGCCGACTCCGGCGTGAACCTGGCCGCCCTGAAGGTGGACGGCGGCGCCTCCGCCAACAACCTGCTGATGCAGATGCAGGCCGACATCAGCGGCGCCCCCGTCAACCGCCCGATGTGCGTGGAGACCACCGCCATGGGCGCGGCCTATCTGGCCGGTCTGGCTGTGGGCTACTGGACCAGCAAGGACGATGTCATCAAGAACTGGGCCATCGACCGCACCTTCGAGCCCGCCATCGACGAGGCCACCCGCACCAAGATGTGCAAGGGCTGGAGCAAGGCCGTCAAGTGCTCCTACGGCTGGGCCAAGGAGGACTAAAGACCCATCCTTTGCGGCGTGAGCGCCGCGGCGCGGCAATCCACATGGTTCTGTCCCCGGGGCGGGGTTCGCCCCGCCCCGGGTATAGAGAATAAAAGAGGAGGTTTCTGTTTATGTTACCGTACATCGCTGAATTCCTGGGCACCATGATGCTCATCCTGTTGGGTGACGGCGTGGTCGCCAACGTGACGCTGAACAAGTCCGGCATGAAGGGCGCCGGCTCCATTCAGATCACTCTGGCCTGGGGCCTTGCCGTCATGGTCCCCGCCTTCATCTTTGGCGCGGCTTCCGGCGCCAGCTTCAACCCCGCTCTGACCATCGCCCTGGCCGTTGACGGCTCTGTGGGCTGGGACACCGTCCCCGGCTACATCGTGGCCCAGTTCGCTGGCGCGTTTGTGGGCGCCTGCCTGGTCTACATCCTGTTCAAGGATCAGTTCGACGCCACTGAGGACCCCGGCGCCAAGCTGGGCGTGTTCTCCTGCGGCCCCTCCGTTCCCAATATGCCCCTGAACTTCCTGGCTGAGGTGGTCGCCACCTTCGTGCTGGTGTTCTCCATCAAGGGCATCGGCAACGTTCCCGGCCTGGTCTCCGGCGTTGACAAGCTGTTCGTGTTCGGCATCATCGTGTCCTGCGGCATGTCTCTGGGCGGCCTGACCGGCTACGCCATGAACCCCGCCCGCGACATCGGCCCCCGTATCGCCCACCAGCTGCTCCCCATCAAGGGCAAGGGCGACTCCAACTGGCCCTATGCCGTCGTCACCCTGCTGGGCCCCATCGTGGGCGCCCTCATCGCCGTGCTGCTGTACCAGGCCATTCCCTGGTAATCGGAGTGCGAGCATTTAAAAACCCGTCATTTCTGTAAAAAGGCCCCATATGGGGTGCATAATCCCCTGGCCTCTCACACAGAGTGAATGAGTACGCTGTGAGCCGGGCAGCCCAGGCCCCTCCCCCAGGAGGGGACGGACCGGGCTGTCCGGCTCTTTCAATTTCAAATGGAAGATTTTAGCGAAAAAGGAGTGAACCTGCATGGTTGACATCGTGATCATCGGCGCGGGCGTGTCCGGCTGCGCCATCGCCCGGGAGCTGTCCCGGTACAAGGCGGACGTGCTGGTGCTGGAGCGGGAGGAGGACGTGTGCTGCGGCACCACCAAGGCCAACAGCGCCATCGTCCACGCGGGCTACGACGCTACTAACGGCAGCCTGATGGCCAAGCTGAACGTGGCGGGAAGCCTGCTCATGCCCGAGCTGGCCCGGGAGCTGGACTTCGCCTATGAGCAGAACGGCTCTCTGGTGGTGATGATGAGCGAGGAGGACCGCCCCGCCCTCAATAAGCTGTACGCCAACGGCGTGGCCAACGGCGTGGAGGGCCTGCGCATCGTGGAGCGGGATGAGCTGGTGGCCATGGAGCCCAACATCAGCGACGAGGCCGTGGCGGCGCTGTACGCCCCCACCGGCGGCATCGTGTGCCCCTTCGGGCTGACCTTCGCCCTGGCGGAGAACGCCGCCCACAACGGGGTGAAGTTCCAGTTCGACAGCGAGGTCACCAATATCGAGAAGATTGACGGCGGCTGGAAGGTGTCCACCGTCAAGGGCGACGTGGAGGCCAAGGTCGTCGTCAACGCCGCGGGCCTGTACTCCGACAAGCTCCACAACATGGTGGCGGACGACGAGATGACCATCATCCCCCGCCGGGGCGACTACTTCCTGCTGGACCACACCACCCAGGGCTTTGTGAGCAACACTATTTTCCAGCTCCCCGGCAAGTACGGCAAGGGCGTGCTGGTGGCCCCCACCGTCCACGGCAACACCATCGTGGGTCCCACCGCCATCGACATCGAGGACAAGGAGGGCACCAACACCACCCAGGCCGGTTTGGACGACGTGCGGGCCAAGTGCGGCATGGCGGTGAAGAATGTGCCCCTGCGCCAGACCATCACCAGCTTTGCGGGCCTGCGGGCCCATGAGGCCCGCCACGAGTTCTTCATCGGCGAGATCAAGCCCGGCTTTGTGGACTGCGCCGCCATCGAGTCCCCCGGCCTGTCCTCCTCCCCGGCCATCGGCCGCATGGTGGCTGGCATCGTGAAAGATATCCTGGGCCTGGAGGTGGACCTGTCCTTCGATCCCCGCCGGAAGGGCATCCTGGACCCCAAGGCGCTGGACGACGAGGCTCACGCCGCCCTCATCAAAGAGAATCCCGCCTACGGCACCGTCATCTGCCGCTGCGAGACGGTCACCGAGGGTGAGATCATCGACGCCATCCGCCGTGTGCCGGGGGCCCGGAGCGTGGACGGGGTGAAGCGCCGGGTCCGGGCCGGCATGGGCCGGTGCCAGGGCGGCTTCTGCTCCCCCAGGGTCATGGAGATCCTGGCCCGGGAGCTGGGCGTGGACCAGAGCGCCATCACCAAGTCGGGCGCCGGGTCTGAGCTGATCGTGGGCGTCAACAAGGACGCCATTTGAGGAGGGCTGAACCATGAGAGAATATGATCTTGTCATCATCGGCGGCGGCCCTGCCGGGCTGGCCGCGGCGGTCGCCGCCCACGAGGCGGGTTTGAAGGACATCCTGATCCTGGAGCGGGACAACGAGCTGGGCGGCATCCTGAACCAGTGCATCCACAACGGCTTCGGCCTGCACACCTTCAAGGAGGAGCTCACCGGCCCCGAGTACGCCGGGCGCTTCATCGAGCAGGTCAAAAAGCTGGACATCCCCTATAAGCTGAACACCATGGTGCTGGACCTGGCCGCTGACAAGACCGTCACCGCCATGAACCGGGAGGACGGGCTGTTCCAGCTCCACCCCAAGGCGGTCATCCTGGCCATGGGCTGCCGGGAGCGCCCCCGGGGCGCCCTGAACATCCCCGGCTACCGCCCCGCCGGCATCTTCACCGCGGGCACCGCCCAGCGCCTGGTGAACATGGAGGGCTATATGCCCGGACGCAAGGTGGTCATCCTGGGCTCCGGCGACATCGGCCTCATCATGGCCCGCCGCATGACCCTGGAGGGCGCCCAGGTCCAGGTGGTGGCTGAGCTCATGCCCTACTCCGGCGGCCTGAAGCGGAACATCGTCCAGTGCCTGGATGACTACGGCATCCCCCTGAAGCTGAGCCACACCGTGGTGGACATTGAGGGCAAAAAGCGCGTCGAGGCCATCACCATCGCCCAGGTGGACGAGAAGAACCGGCCCATCCCCGGCACCGAGGAGCGCTATGAGTGCGACACCCTGCTGCTGTCCTGCGGCCTCATCCCGGAGAACGAGCTGAGCCGCTCTGCGGGCGTGGACATCAACCCCATCACCAACGGACCCACCGTCAACGAGAGCCTGGAGACCAGCATCCCCGGCGTGTTCGCCGCGGGCAACGTGCTCCACGTCCACGACCTGGTGGACTACGTGTCCGAGGAGGCCGGGGCCGCCGGCCGCCACGCCGCCGACTACATCGCCTCCGGGTGCAAAACGGAGGACCACAAGGCCCTGCCCGTCAAGTGCGAAAACGGCGTGCGCTACACCGTGCCCGTGGCCATCCGGCCCGACGCCGCCGGGGAGAACGTCACCCTGCGGTTCCGCGTGGGCAACGTATATAAGAACAAAAAGGTGGCAGTCTATGCGGGGGACGCCTGCATCTTCAGCCGCAAGCGCCCCGTGCTGGCCCCCGGCGAGATGGAGACGGTCATCCTCAAAACCAGCCTGCTGACCGACCACCCCGAGGCGGAAGGCATCACCGTGACTCTGGAGGAGGCGTAAGACATGGAAGAGAAGAATCTGATCTGCATCAACTGCCCGCTGGGCTGTCCGCTCACCGTGACCATGGAGGGCGGCGAGGTCAAAAAAGTGGAGGGCAACACCTGCCCCCGGGGTGAGGCCTACGCCAAGAAGGAGCTGACAAACCCCACCCGCATCGTCACCAGCACGGTGAAGGTGAAGGGCGGCAAGCTGGCTATGGCCTCCGTCAAGACCGCCAACGATATCCCCAAGGGCAAGATCTTCGACTGCGTGAAGGCCATCCAGGACATCGAGCTGGAGGCCCCTGTGGCCATCGGCCAGGTGGTGCTGGCCGACGTGTGCGGCACCGGGGTGGACATCGTGGCCACCAAGAACGTGCCCGCCAAGGGCTGAACGGCAAATCAAACAGCGAAAAGCCCCCGCCATATGGCGGGGGCTTTTCTGCTGCGCGCCCTGGGGAGTGGACGGTCCCTCGGGCGTTATCTGTCGGTCCGGGGTGGGGAGCGGCGCAGTCGGGCTTCACCTGCTCGCGACGCGCGGCTTCCCTGCGACTCGGGCAAAACCCGCCTCCGCTGCGCGGCGGCTGGGCTTTTGTCCTCGCTCCGGTCCATCCGCGCTGCTCGCGACGGTTCAACACCCTTTGGGCATAATCAGGGCGGCGATGATATACACCCACAGGGACATACCCCCGGGGACCACCAGCAGGACGGTGGCCACCCGCACGATGGTGGGATCGACATTGAAATAACGGGCGATGCCTCCGCATACGCCGCAGATGACGGCGTCGGAGCCGGTGGTGCGGTACAATCTCTTCATGAAAGACAACTCCTTTCAAAATCTTGAATTATGAGCTCAGTATAAGGGGGAATCCTTTTGAAAGCCTTGGTAAAAGGATAAGATTTGATCAATTCATCTCCGCTCCAGGGTCACGTCGCCGCTGACGGAGGACATGGTCCAGACGGGGCCCGCCCCGCCGCCGTACACCGCCGCCCCGTCGATATGGTCCACGGGGAAATCGCAGTCCAGGTCGCCGCTCACCGTTTTCATGCGCGCGGAGAAGGGCCCCGCGTCGGGGACGCGGGCCTGGCAGTCCCCGGACTTGGAGGACAGCTCCATGGCCTCGGGGAGCCGGGCGGTGTCAACCTCGATGTCGCCGCTCATGGAGCTGGCGTAAATCCGGCGGACCGCCCCCTTCAGGTCGATGTCTCCGCTGGCGGTTTTCAGCGCGGCGGTGTCCGCCTCCCCCTCCAGGGAGATGTCGCCGCTCATGGTCTCGGCGTGGAGGTCGGCGCAGGCGCCCCGCAGGTCCAGGTCGCCGCTGGCGGACTGGAAGGTGAACTGCCCCCGGACCCTGGCCCGGGCGCTGAGGTCCCCGCTGGCGGTCTTGACGTACAGCCGGTCCGCCTCCAGCTCCTCCCGGTCGATGTCCACGTCGCCGCTGGCGGTGGTGACGGAAATGGACTCCCAGGGGCGGCGGGGCAGGAACAGCACCACGTCGGCGGAGCGCAGCCCCCGGAGGGAGAAGAAGGAGGACGCGGCGGTTCGGCCCTCCCGGATGGTGAGCACCCCATCGGCGGAGCAGGTCACGTCCAGGTCGTCCACGTCGCCGTCGATGATGACCCCCGCGTCAGGGGCCTCCGACATGTGGATGGACACATCACCGGAGGTGGTGACCACCTCGATGCCCCGCAGGTCCTTCAGGGCGCTGACGGAGTAGGAATTGTCCGTGTTGTGTTCCATGGAAGCGCCTCCCTCCTGGGTGAAATGGGGTCCCCGGTCCCCGGTGCGGCCCTCTCCCCATTGGGTGAAGAAGCCGCCCCGGGCCTTGTCGTAGCCGAAGCCGTACACCGGGCCGTCTTTCTCCTTGGGGGCGGCTCCGGCGAAGAAGCGGCCCTGGTCCGTGTCCAGCTCGGCGTCAAACTCCCAGCCGCTGGGGGCGGGTTGGGCGGCGTCCTCCGGGTTCTGGGGGGCGTCGGGGTGGGTGTTGAAGTGGAAGCGGACCCGGCGGCTGTCCTTCTCCACGGTGGTGCGCCGCTGGAGGGCGTCCTTGGCCAGCTTCAGGGCGCTCTTCGCCTGGTCAATGGCGGCGTTGCACGCCTCCGACACCCCGGACAGGATGGCGTCCAGGTCGCTCTGGGGGCCGGCTGCCTCCTGCTGGGGCTGAGGGCCTTCGCCCAGGTAGCCCAGCAGCTCATCCACATCCCCCAGATCGTCCATGGCCCGGTGAAAGGCGGTCTCCTCGTCCACGCCCGCGCCGGTCATGTCCAAAAAACGGCGGTACAGGTTGTCGGACAGCTCCTCCACCAGCTCGTCCTTGGCGGTGGACTGGGGCGCCGAGGCCAGCTTGGCGGCCACCGCGGCGGTAAATCTGCGTCTGATCTCTTCCATTTAGATTCGCTCCTCCTCAGCTGAAGTCAGCGCGTCCAGCAGGGCGCGGGTGTTTTCCCACTCCTGGCGGGCCTGGGCCCACCGCTTCCGGCCCTGGTCCGTGATGGCGTAGTACCGCCGCCGGGCGCCCGGCCCGTCGTCCCCCCAGTAGGAGGAGATCAGCCCGGCCTGCTCCAGGCGCTTGAAGGCGGTGTATAGGGTGGCCTCCTTGAAGCCATACTCCCCGTGGGTACACTCCAGAATATTTTTGTTGATCTCGTAACCGTAGTTGTCCCCGCGCATCAATTGTGCTAAAATAATAGCGTCTGTGTGGCCGCGCAGGGTGTCCGCTGAAATCGCCATGGCGTCCTCCCTTCCAAATGGGGCTGCCGGCGCGCCGCCCCCATGCGGTGAGCTGTTCCGGGGCACCGAAGCGCCCGGCCTGCCAAGATACTTCGTTAGGCGAAGTAGCTTTGTGAGCATACTATAGCACGAGATACCTCGCCTGTCAAGGTACTTTTGAAAATTTTTTTGCCGGAGCTATTCTATGCCCGGCAAGGCAAGGAGATGTATGAAAATGAGCGAATGCACCCACGACTGCTCCTCCTGCGGCGAGAGCTGCGGGGAGCGCACCAGCCCCCAGGACCTGCGCAAGCCCGCCAACGTCCACTCCCACATCAAAAAGGTGATCGCCGTGGTCAGCGGCAAGGGGGGCGTGGGCAAGTCCGCCGTCACCTGCACCTTGGCCGCCGCCATGGCCAGGCTGGGCAAACGGGTGGGGGTGCTGGACGCGGACATCACCGGGCCCTCGGTGCCCCAGGCGTTCAACATCCACCAGCGGGCCCTGGGTTCTGAGGACGGCATCCAGCCCGCCGTCACGGAGAGCGGCATCAAGCTGATGAGCTTGAACCTGCTCATTGAGCACGAGACCGACCCGGTGGTGTGGCGGGGCCCCGTCATCGCCGGGGCGGTGGAGCAGTTCTGGACCGACGTGGTGTGGGGGGAGCTGGACTATTTGTTTGTGGACATGCCTCCCGGGACGGGGGACGTGCCGCTGACGGTGTTCCAGTCCCTGCCGGTGGACGGGGTTGTCGTGGTCACCGCCCCCCAGGCTCTGGTGGGCATGATCGTCACCAAGGCGGTGCGCATGGCGGAGATGCTGGACGTGCCCGTGCTGGGTCTGGTGGAGAACTACTCCTTCTACCGCTGCCCGGACTGCGGGAAGGAGCACCCGGTCTTTGGCCCCAGCACCATCGACGCTCTGGGGGAGGAGCTGTCCTTGCCGGTGCTGGCCAAGCTGCCCATCGACCCCGAGCTGGCCCGGGCGGTGGACGAGGGCCGGGTGGAGCGCTATGAGCCAAATCCCATGGCGGAGGTGGCCCGCCGGCTGGAGGTCGAATAAAAGCGGGGAAACGCCCGGAGCGCAGGCTCCGGGCGTTTTTGCGCCGGAAATTTCTGGGGCGTAGCCCAGGAGCCGGGGCGGCAGGGAAAATTTCCCAGGAGGATTCCCCCGGATTTTTCCTTGCCAAATGGGTCCAAGTCTGCTACAATGGGTGAAATTCGACGGAATGCGACACAATTCGACAAAATAAATGGAAGGCATTCCCAGGAGAGACCGGACCTGATCGGCATAACATAGACATAGAGAGGAAAGGGGGCGGGAGCGTGGGCTCACACATTGACCAGGGCGCGGCCCGGACGGCGGCGGAGCTGCGCCTCCAGCTGGCCCAGATGACGGCGGCGGCCCAGGCGCTGGAGCGCACCGCCGGCGACGAGAAGAGCCGGAGGTATCTGGCGGCGCTGGACCAGAGCATCTGCCGGATGCTGCGCATTGTGGGGCGGCTGGAGCTGTCCCAGCGGCTGGGCGGGGACGAGGGCCCGGCCCGGCTGGAGAACGCCCTGACCGACCTGGCCCGGCTGTCCCGGGAGCTGGGGGAGCGGCTGGGAGAGCTGCTGGCCTTTGCCGGGGTGGAGCTGAGGGTGAACGCGCCGGAGTGGGTGGGCGCGCTGGCGGACGAGGGACTGATCCGCCAGATGCTGATGGAGCTGGTGTCCAACGCCGCCAAGGCGGGGAAGCACGTGACCCTGACCCTGACGGAGCACGGCCAGCGGGCGGTGTTCACCGTGGAGGACGACGGGCCGGGAGTGGACCCGGAGCGGCTGGGCCGCCTGTTTTTCGGGGCGGAGGAGTCCGAGCCCGATTGGCGGCGGGGCGGTGTGGGGGTGGCCATCGCCCGGCGGGTGGCGGACCTGCACGGGGGTATGCTGGTGGCCGACAGCGCCCCCGGAGAGGGGCTGCGGGTGACGGTGTCCATCCCCCTGGGCACGCCGGGGGGGAGCGTGTGCCGCGCCCCGGAGGCCGTCTGGGACCGGGGGGGCTTTGACGAGGAGCTGATCGCCCTGAGCGACCTGCTGCCCCTGTCGGCGTTCGGGCCGCGGGAGAACTGAACAATCCATCTGGAGGCGCGCCAAGGGCGCGTCTCTTTTTGCCATTAAGCGGAAGTGAGGGATGTGGAGCCCGCCTTGACGACGTCGGCCACCGCCGCCAGCACCTCCCCGTGGGTCTGGTCGAAGAGGTGGGTGTAGATGCGCTGGGTGATGCTGGGGCTGGCGTGGCCCATGGCCCGGCTGATCTGGTAGATGGGCACCCGGGCGCTGTTGGCCATGCTGGCGAAGGTGTGGCGCAGGCCGTGGAAGGTGATGGGGGCCAGGTCGTGGCTGCGGATGAAGGCGGCGAAGGCGGTGGACATGAGGTTGGGGTGGAGGGGGCGGCCCGTGTTGTCCAGCAGCAGGAAGTTGTCCGGCCCGCAGGGCATCCCATCCCGGACGCGCCGGGCCTGGAGGGCCTGGAGCAGCTGGAGCAGCTCGTCCAGGGCGGCGATGGACAGGGTGCGGCAGCTGTCCGAGGTCTTGGGGGTCTTTTCCACCACCCGGGAGCCCACGGTGGTGCGCACCCAGCGCACCGACAGCTGGCCGGAGGCCAGGTCCACATCCCGCCAGCGCAGGCCCAGAATCTCGCTGCGGCGCAGCCCCAGGAAGCAGGCCAGGTGGACGGGCACCTCCAGGGGGTCCCCCTGCACCGCCTGGAGAAGCTGGCCCAGCCGGGCGGGGGTGTAGTAGGCCACCGCCGACGTGGTGGCCCGGGGGGGCGTGGCCCGCTGCATGGGGTTGTCGGGGATGACCCCCTGGCGGAAGGCGGACTTCAGGGCGGTGTGGAGCAGCACGTGGTGCTTGCGGATGGTGTTGGAGGACAGGCCCTTGGCGTCGGCCAGCCACTGGTAGTAGCCGTTGATGAGCTCCGGCGTCAGGTCGGCCAGCCGCACCCGGCCCAGCGCCGGGCGGATGTGGTTGCGGATGATGCCGTCGTAGCCGTTGATGGTGGTGTCCGCGCGGAAGGGGTCGATCTCCCGCTCCATCCACAGGTCCAGCCAGCGCCCCAGGGTGACGCCGGAGTGGGCGGGCGGGGCGGCCTGGGGCAGGGGGAAGCCCACCTTGGGGGAGGAGGAGATGGGGCGCAGGGTGATGCGGCCGGTTTTGGTGTGGGAATTTGACATGGTGACAGCTCCTTTTCTATGTTGATTTGCGGCGGAGCCGCATGGCCGGGAAATAACGCACTGTTATCCCGGGGCCATTTGATTATAAATCGTCCGGCGGGGGAAGGGAACGGGAAAGTCCCTTCCCTCTTGACTTTTCCCCCGTTTGGCAATACAATATTGTGCACCTGTCAATGGATATGGGATGACCCACACTTTGATCGATAAAGGATGAGGACGATTATGGCACAGGACAAAAACAAGCAGGTGAGCCAGATCACCGACATGGACGCGGACTTCGCCCAGTGGTACACCGACGTGTGCAAAAAGGCGGAGCTCATCGACTACTCCAGCATCAAGGGCATGTTCATCTACCGGCCCTACGGCTACGCCATCTGGGAGAATATCCAGCGCATTTTGGACGCGGAGTTTAAAAGGACCGGGCACGAGAACGTGTACCTGCCCATGCTGATCCCCGAGTCCCTGCTCCAGAAGGAGAAGGACCATGTGGAGGGCTTCGCCCCCGAGTGCGCCTGGGTGACCTACGGCGGCAGCGACAAGCTGGAGGAGCGCTACTGCATCCGGCCCACCTCTGAGACCCTGTTCTGCGAGCACTACGCCAACGTCATCCACTCCCACCGGGACCTGCCCAAGCTGTATAACCAGTGGACCTCCGTGCTGCGCTGGGAAAAGACCAGCCGGCCCTTCCTGCGCCACCGGGAGTTCTTGTGGCAGGAGGGCCACACCATGCACGCCACCGCTGAGGAGGCCATCGCCGAGACGGAGCGGATGTTCAACATCTACGCCGACTTTTATAAGGACGTGCTGGCTATTCCGGTGGTGAAGGGCCGCAAGACCGACAAGGAGAAGTTCGCCGGGGCGGAGGCCACCTACACCGTGGAGTGCATGATGCACGACCGCAAGGCCCTCCAGGGCGGCACCAGCCACTACTTCGGGGACGGCTTCGCTAAAGCCTTCGACATCACCTTCACCGGCAGGGACAACCAGCTCCACCACCCCTTCCAGACCTCCTGGGGGGTGTCCACCCGGATGATCGCGGGCATCATCATGGTCCACGGCGACAACAACGGCCTGGTGCTCCCCCCCAAGGTGGCCCCCATCCAGGTGGTGGTTATCCCGGTGGCTCAGCACAAGGAGGGCGTCATCCAGGCCAACCAGGCCGTGGTGGAGCGCCTCCAGAAGGCGGGCTTCCGAGTGAAGATGGACGACAGCGACAACACCCCCGGCTGGAAGTTCGCCGAGTACGAGATGAAGGGCGTGCCCCTGCGCCTGGAGCTGGGCCCCAAGGACATGGAGAAGGGCCAGTGCGTGCTGGTGCGCCGGGATTCCGGGGAGAAGTCCTTCGTCTCCCTGGACGGCATCGAGGACACCGTGGCCCAAATGCTGGAGGACATCCACACTGGGCTGTACGCCAAGGCCAAGAAGAACCTGGAGGACAACACCTACCCCTGCGCCACCCTGGCCGAGGTCAAGGAGAAGATGGCGTCCCGGGGGGGCTTCGCCAAGACCATGTGGTGCGGCGACGAGGCCTGCGAGGTCAAGATGAAGGAGGAGGCGGGGGTTTCCTCCCGGTGCATTCCCCTGGAGCAGGAGCACTTGGGCGACGTGTGCGCCTGCTGCGGCAGGCCCGCCAAGCATATGGTCTACTGGGGCGTGGCGTACTGACGTTTCGCCGAAAAGGGCTGCGCCCTTTCCGGCGAGGGATTGCGGCCCGCCGCAGCGCACTCGCGGCGCTCGCACGTTTGCGGGCCGAGAGGTGTTTTTGGCGACGTACATGCCGCCGCCAAAAACAAATCGAACTGTTTTCGCGCCTGCGGCGCGAACTCTGCGAGGCTTTGGACGCCGCCCTGCGCCGGCAGGGCGGCGCTTTGTCAAGTTGCACAGCCTACCTTTTGCGAAATCCCCCCAAAACCGTGAAAAAACTTTTGAAAACATAGAAAAAATCCTTGACTTTCAAGGCGTACCTGTTGTACAATAATCAAGCGCCTGTCAAAGGGCGCACTGCGATGATGCGGGAGATTGCTCGCGTAAAGCGAGGTAACTTCCGCGGAGTATGTCCGTAAGATCGGGCGGCTGAGAGGCTCACTCCACGGCGTATATCGCCCTGGATGGGTAGAACCGGCCTGCTTTGCGCCGGTTTTATTCATGCCGGGGAGTGATACGCACGGAAACGTGGATTGAATCGCTCACCGTACGAAGCGAGGACGCGATAGTCACTTCGTATGTTAAGGAGGAAAAACAATGGCAGCTCAGAAAGAAATGATCCGCATCCGGTTGAAGGCCTATGACCACCAGCTCATCGACCAGGCCGCCGAGAAGATTGTGGACACCGCCAAGCGCAGCGGCTCCGCCGTCTCCGGCCCCATCCCCCTGCCCACCAGGAAGGAGATCGTCACCATCCTGCGCTCCCCCCACAAGTACAAGGACTCCCGGGAGCAGTTCGAGCGCCGCACCCACAAGCGGCTCATCGACGTGGTGAAGCCCTCCCCCAAGACGGTGGAGGCCCTGATGAGCCTGGAGCTCCCCGCCGGCGTGGAGATCGAAATTAAATTGTGATCTCGCCTGAATTTGTTAGCACCGCAGTCCATCGCGTTGATTGAGATGGACGGGTCAAGTTGGAAAACCACTGGGAGCCCAATGCCCACGTTTTTCAACCAATAACCTAATTAAGGAGGAATACACATGGAAAAGGCCATCATCGGCAAGAAGGTGGGTATGACCCAGATCTTCGACGAAGCCGGTAAGGTCATCCCGGTCACCGTCATCCAGGCGGGTCCCTGCACCGTGGTGCAGAAAAAGACCGAGGAAAAGGACGGTTACACCGCCGTCCAGCTGGGATTTGAAGAGGTCCCGGAGAAGAAGCTGTCCAAGCCCGAGGCGGGCCACAGCAAGAAGGCCGGCAAGTGCCTGCGGGTGCTCAAGGAGTTCAAGCTGGACAACGCCGGCGAGCTGAACGTGGGCGACCAGCTCACCGCCACCGTGTTTGTCCCCGGCGACCGGGTGGACATCACCGGCATCAGCAAGGGCCATGGCTACCAGGGCGCGGTGAAGCGCTGCGGCGGCCACGTCCAGAAGAACACCCACGGCGGCGGCCCCGTCCACCGCCACGCGGGCTCCATGGGCTCCAGCACCGACCCCTCCCGGATTTTCAAGGGGCACAACGGCGCGGGCCAGATGGGCAACGAGCAGGTCACCGTCATGAACCTGGACGTGGTCCAGGTGGACGAGGAGCTGGGCGTCATCGCCGTGCGCGGCGCGGTGCCCGGACCCCGGGGCGGCGTGGTCGCCCTGCGTACCAGTGCCAAGAAGCTGGCCGAGAAGCACACCGCCGAGGCCGCCGGGCGCGTCAATCCCCAGAAGCAGTCCGCCCGTGTCAACCCGCAGAAGGCCTCTGCGCGTAACAAGTGAGAAAGGAGAGAATGACAAATGCCTAAAGCGAACCTTTATGATATGGCCGGTAAGCAGATCGGCGAGGTCGAGCTCTCCGAGGCCATCTTCGGCATCGAGCCCAACCAGTCCGTGGTTCACGACGTGGTCAAGAACCACCTGGCCAATTGCCGTCAGGGCACCCAGAGCAGCCTGACCCGGGCCGAGGTGTCCGGCGGCGGCAAGAAGCCCTGGCGCCAGAAGGGCACCGGACACGCCCGCCAGGGCTCCACCCGGGCCCCCCAGTGGACCCACGGCGGCATCGTGTTCGCCCCCAAGCCCCGCTCCTACCGCTACACCCTCAACAAGAAGGTGCGCCGCCTGGCCCTCAAGTCCGCTCTGAGCGCCAAGGCCGCCGAAGGCCTCGTGCTGGTGGTGGATAAGCTGGAGATGGGCGAGATCAAGACCAAGACCTTCCAGGGCTTCCTGAACGCGGTGGAGTCCAAGAAGGCCGTGGTGGTCACCAGCGACTCCAACGTGGTGCTGTCCGCCCGGAACATCCCCGGCATCGTGACCAGCCCCGCCAACCTCATCAACGTCTACGACATTGTCAACGCCAACCAGGTCATCATCGACCAGAAGGCGCTGGCCGCCATCGAGGAGGTGTTCGCCTGATGAAGACCGCATACGACATCATCAAGCGCCCCATCATCACCGAGCAGTCCATGGCCGCCGCCACCGAGAAGAAGTACACCTTCGAGGTGGCCAAGGACGCCAACAAGATCGAGATCGCCAAGGCCTGCGAGGAGATCTTCGGCGTGAAGGTGGCCAAGGTCAACACCCTGAACATGCAGGGCAAGGTCAAGCGCATGGGCCGCTATCCCGAGGGGCGCCGCCCCCAGTGGAAGAAGGCCATGGTCACCCTGACCGCTGATTCCAAGTCCATCGAGTTCTTCGAAGGCATGGTGTAAGGAGGAGATTAGAGAATGGCGATCAAGACTTATAAGCCCACAACCCCCTCCCGCCGTCACATGACTGTGTCCGCCTTCGAGGGGATCGACAAGAAGGCCAAGCCGGAGCGCTCCCTGCTGGAGAGCCTCAAGAAGAACGCCGGCCGCAACAGCTACGGCCGCATCACCGTCCGCCACCGCGGCGGCGGCAACAAGAAGAAGTACCGCGTCATCGATTTTAAGCGGGACAAGGCGGGCAAGGCCACTGTGATTAACCTCCAGTACGACCCCAACCGCTCCGCCAACATCGCCCTCATCGAGTATGAGGACGGCGAGCGCCGCTATATCCTGGCCCCCGTGGGCCTGAAGGCCGGCCACACCATCATGACCGGCTCCGGCGCGGACATCCTGCCCGGCAACGCCCTGCCCATCGCCGAGATCCCCGTGGGCGAGACCATCCACTGCATCGAGCTCTACCCCGGCAAGGGCGCCCAGCTGGTGCGCTCCGCCGGCACCGCCGCCCAGCTGATGGCCAAGGAGAACGGCATGGCCCAGGTGCGCCTGCCCTCCGGCGAGGTCCGGCTGGTCCGGGAGAACTGCCTAGCCACCATCGGCCAGGTGGGCAACACCGACTGGGCCAACATCCACATCGGCAAGGCCGGGCGCAAGCGCCACATGGGCTGGCGTCCCACCGTGCGCGGCAGCGTCATGAACCCCAACGACCACCCCCACGGCGGCGGCGAGGGCAAGAGCCCGGTGGGCCGCCCCGGCCCCGTGACCCCCTGGGGCAAGCCGGCCCTGGGCTACAAGACCCGCAAGAAGAAGAACCGCACTGACAAGTTCATTGTCCGGCGCCGCAACGGTAAGTAAGGAGGGAGTGTAACAGATGAGCAGAAGCATCAAGAAGGGCCCGTTTTGCGCTCCCGAGCTGCTGAAGCGGGTTGACGAGCTGAACAAGAAGAACGAGAAGAAGGTCCTCAAGACCTGGAGCCGCGCCTCCACCATCTTCCCCTCCTTCGTGGGCCACACCTTCGCCGTCCATGACGGCCGCAAGCACGTGCCCGTCTACGTCACCGAGGACATGGTGGGCCACAAGCTGGGCGAGTTCGCGCCCACCCGCACCTTCAAGGGCCACGCGGGCAGCAAGACCGGGAAATAAGGGAGGAGAGAGACAATGGAAGCGAAAGCCACACTGAGATACATCCGTATCTCTCCCCGCAAGGTGGGCATCCTGTGCGACCAGATCCGCGGCAAGAGCGTCAAGGACGCCGAGGCCGTGCTGGCCCTGATCCCCAAGGCGGCCTCCGACCCCCTGTCCAAGCTGGTGCACAGCGCCGCCGCCAACGCCGAGAACAACCACGGCATGGACCCCGAGAAGCTCTACGTGGCCGAGACCTACGCCACCCCCGGCCCCATCATCAAGCGCTTCATGCCCCGGGCCAAGGGCCGCGCCTACGGCATCAAGAAGAGAACTTCCCATGTGACCGTCGTGGTCAAAGAGCGCTGAAAAGGAGGTCGAGAGTAAATGGGACAGAAAGTGAATCCCCACGGCCTGCGCGTGGGCGTCATCAAAGACTGGGACTCCCGCTGGTACGCCCGTGACGAGAAAGTGGGCGACCTCCTGGTTGAGGACTACAACCTCCGCAAGGAGCTGAAGAAAAAGCTGTACGCCGCCGGCGTGCCCAAGATCGAGATTGAGCGCGACAACGCCAAGGTGCGCATCTACGTGCACTGCGCCCGGCCCGGCATCGTCATCGGCAAGGGTGGCGAGGACATCGAGAAGCTGCGTGTGGAGCTGGAGAAGAAGCTGGGCAAGAGCGTGGCGCTGAACATCGTCGAGGTCAAGAACGTGGACACCAACGCCCAGCTGGTGGCGGAGAACATCGCCCAGCAGCTGGAGAAGCGCATCGCCTTCCGCCGGGCCATGAAGAACGCCATGGGCCGCGCCATGCGCATGGGCGCCCTGGGCATCAAGGTCCAGGTGTCCGGCCGCCTGAACGGCGCCGAGATCGCCCGCACCGAGCACTACCACGACGGCACCATCCCCCTGCAGACCATCCGGGCCGACATCGAGTACGGCTTCGCCGAGGCGGCCACCACCTACGGCCGGCTGGGCGTGAAGGTGTGGATCTACAAGGGCGAGGT
>ERZ808042.319-NODE-319-length-35797-cov-8.744597_pt1 | contig 35797 bp, 37 predicted proteins | sample MGYA00380193_ERZ808042 | MGnify/ENA primary metagenome ERZ808042 (study PRJEB31490, sample SAMN06133401) | mouse gut metagenome | isolation source: M1_2 | host: mice | place: China: Chengdu | collected 2015-05 ...
GTAAGCGACGAAATGTTTATCTCGCCGCGCTACCTTGCGAACATTGAGAACAAGGGGCAGCACCCAAGTTTACAGATATTCTTTGAGCTGATACAGCGTTACCATATATCCGTAGACCAATTCCTGTTAGACACGCCCGCTGCAAAGGACACAAAGCGGCGGCAGCTTGACGCGCTCCTTGACGGTATGAGCGATACAGGCATACGGATTGTGACCGCAACGGCAAAAGAGATTTCCAAAGTCGAAAAAGAGGGCGAATAGGAATGTCCGGCTTAAAACTGAACAGGATTTAGAGAGCGTTGTAATCTTTTTTGAGATTGCAGCGTTTTTCTTTTGCGGAAGTTTGGCAAAATCGCTTTTTCTCCGTAGTAAGGGATAAGAGCCTAAAGGATAAAAACATTCGTAGCAAGCATAGGAAGCGGGTACCCACTTCCGTATTTTCGCCCTCCCGCGCTACGGCGCGTCGGTTGAAAATTGCTTGTTGGGAAGTGTCCCAAACCCTCTATGAGAACGGAAAGGAGCGGCGGCACATGGACGGACGGAAAAGGACGGTGCAAGTCAAGTTTCGTGTGACGGAAGCGGAACGGGATTTGATTCTGGAAAAAATGAAGCTCATACCTACAAACAACATGGCGGCGTATCTGCGGAAGATTGCCATTGACGGCTATATCGTGCAAGTAGATCACAGCGACATAAAGGCAATGACAGCGGAGATACAGAAAATCGGGGTGAATATCAATCAGATCGCGCGGCGCGTGAACAGTACGGGCAGCGTGTACCAAGAGGATATAGACGAGCTAAAGGGGGCGTTAGATGAAATATGGCGGTTACAAAGATTAAGCCTATTAAAAGCACTCTAAGCAAAGCCCTTGACTACATCGAAAACCCGGACAAGACGGACGGGAAAATGCTGGTGTCCTCTTTCGGCTGCTCCTATGAAACGGCAGACATAGAGTTTGGCTTTACCCTGTCGCAAGCAATCCAAAAGGGCAATAATTTAGCCTTTCACCTGATACAGTCCTTTGAACCGGGGGAAACAGACGCGCAGACCGCCCATGAGATCGGGCGGCAGCTTGCCGACGCTGTTACCAAAGGCCAGCATGAATATGTTTTGACGACGCACATTGATAAAGGCCATGTCCATAATCACATCATTTTTTGCGCCGTCAATTTCGTAGACCACCACAAGTATGTTTCCAACAAGCGGACGTACTACGGCATACGGAACATGAGCGATAAGCTGTGCCGGGAAAACGGCCTGTCCGTCATCGTCCCCAGCAAGGGCGGCAAGGGAAAGAGCTACGCGGAGTACCAAGCGGAGAAAACGGGGACGAGCTGGAAAGGCAAGCTGAAAATCGCCGTTGACGCGCTTATCCCCCAAGTGTCCAGCTTTGAAGAATTGTTGCAGCGGTTACAGGCGGCGGGCTATGAAATCAAGCCGGGAAAATATGTGTCGTGCCGCGCACCGGGGCAGGAGCGTTTCACCCGCCTTAAAACCCTCGGCGCAGACTACACAGAGGAAGCGATCAGGGAGCGGATAGCCGGAAAGCGCGCCCGCACCGCCAAAGCCCCCAAGCAGCAGCGCGGCGGCGTCAGCCTGCTTATCGACATTGAGAACAGTATCAAGGCGCAGCAGAGCCGGGGCTATGAACAATGGGCGAAAATCCACAATCTGAAACAGGCCGCAAAGACGATGAACTTCTTGACGGAACACAAGATAGAACAGTACGCGGATTTAGTCAGCCGGATAGAGGAAGTGACAGCCGCCAGCGAACAGGCCGCAGACAGCCTAAAGGACGTGGAAAGGCGGCTTGCGGATATGGCGGTGCTTATCAAGAATGTTACCACCTATCAAAAGACAAAGCCCCTGTATGACGCATACCGCAAGGCCAAGGACAAGGGACAATTCAAAGCAGACCATGAGCGGGGCATTATCCTCCATGAAGCAGCGGCAAGGGCGTTACAGGCCGCGCAGATCGGCAGGAAGCTCCCCAGCGTCGCCGCCCTCCAAGCAGAGTATGAAAAGCTGCAAGGCCAGAAAGAAGCCCTTTACGCCGACTATGGCAAGCTGAAAAAACAGGTCAGGGAGTACGATATTATCCGGCAGAATATAGACAGCATTTTGCAGACCGAACGCCAGCCGGAAAAGGAGCGGCAGACAGAAAGAGGATAATCAGACTTGCGGAAAAGGTACAGACGCGCAGCGGGTGTACCTTTTCCGCAAGTGCCACAAGAGGGCGCAGCCCTCTTGTGAAAAAAGAAAAGGCGGGGCGCGGTAGCCAAGTATGGCCACCGCGCCCCGCCTTTCTGTGGGTGCAGCTCTTATGTGAATGTTACGCAGTAGAAGCCCATTTTAGAGGGCCTGAATGTAATTCCCTTGCTTCCTAAAAAACGCGCCCGGAAAGCCGCATAAATCAAGGCTTATTTTACCCCTACTGCGTAACATGGGCGCGTCGTTTCCTCATACGCTCGGCAGCTTGCTTCCGGGTGATACGCTTCCGGCAATCGGGGCAGTATTTCACGCTGTTAGAGCTGGACGCAAAGGCCGCGCCGCATACGGTACAGCGGCGCAAATCCTCCCGCTGGTACAACTCGGCTTGCAGCTCCTTATCGTCCGGCAGGACGGCGGCACGAAACCACTTGCACAGCAGCGAATAGGAAATAAGCTGCGGACAGACGCACGTTTCCCCGTCGTCCAACAACAGGCAATTCCCGTTGTCGCAGTTACAGCAGGATTTTTTCACAAGGGCGTTGACTTTCCGGCTTTGCTGCGGCGTCAGCCGTTTCAGCCCGTTCATTCGTCGTCTGCGGCGAAAACGGCAAGCCCCGCAAACTCCGCTTCGGTCAGGGCGTCGATCTTCTGCAAGGCGCGTACTGCCAGCTCTTGCATATCTCCGTCCATGAACGGCAGCGCGGCGTTGACGCGCTCGAACAGCTCCCGCTTGCTGCCTGTATTGTAAATGCTCAAAAGGTTTTCTTCCTCAACGGTCAATCGAATCATGCTCATACCTCCATTTCGTGTTTCTTCGATTTCGCCGCCGCCTTTTTCGGGGCGGCTGTTTTCTTGTCTGCGGCAAGCTGCGCCCGGATAGAGGGGCGGGGCTTGCGGATTTCCCTGTCCCGGTTTTCGTCCTTGCCGATCAGAGCATACGTCCCATGTCTGCCCTTAATTTTGGAAAAGGAAAGGGTCTTATAGGGCAGCATGGAGAAAAGGCGGTCGGTGTCCTTTGTAGACGCAAGCTGCATGAACGCCGGGGCGATCTCCACCATGAAATGCGTCTTGTTGGGGCTGTTCAGCCTGTCCAGCCCTTTCATGCGCTCCACAATGCGCCGCGCTTCATGCTCAATCAGCCCATCGTGCAGCGCGGTGACGTGCGCCTTGAAGTCCCCCAGCGTCAGGGCGTCCCGGCTGTACTTTTCTGCTTGCAGCACTTCGCGGAGTGCTGCGGGGTCGTTCGGCAGCGTTTCATAGCGCAGATACTTTCCAAGGCGCGGGTCGGGGGAAGCGTCGAAAAACTCCTTTGCGGGCTGCTCCCTGTCCCCGTAGGCATAGGTCAGGCGCACCATGTCGGCGGGAACCGCCTGTTCCTTTACACGCTGGTAGTGCTGCGCATAATCCAGCTCATACAGATTGCCCCGGATTTTTCCGTCCTCCACGCCTGTAAGCTCAATGGCATAGGCCAGAATCCTATCGCGGGTCTGCTCCTTGTGGAAACGCCAGGTATTGTGCGGCCCTGTGTCCTTTAGGAAAACGTCGCGCTCCTTGAAGCAATACGTCCCCGACGGGCGGGAGAGCCAGAGAAGCGTTTTATCCGCTGTGTCAGGGCTTGCCGCCGCCCTCGCAATGATCTCCTTGTCAATCTCCAAATCGCTTTGGTAAAAGCCTGTGTTTTGCCGCATAAGGGCATTGAGGGACGCGAACACGTCCACATTATCAAACCTTTGCATGGGTCAGCTCCTTTCCAAGTCCTGCGACTTCGTTTTTGCCGCCGTCTTTTTCTGCGCCGCCCGTTCCTTATCGGCTTTGAGCTGCGCCCGGATAGACGGCTTTTTCTCCGGCGTCCCGCCGCCGCGCTCCTTATCGGCCTTGATTGCGTCGGCAAGGTCAAGCAAGGAAATCTGTTCCCCAGCCTGTACCTTTGCTTCCAGCTCGTCAACGGTGGGCGTGGGCGGGGTGTTGTTGATGATACCGTCAAAGCTGTTGTCGTTCTGCTCTACGGTGTCCTCAATGTGCTCTATGGGGCTTTCCGGCTGCGTGGCGGCAACGGCAAACGCCCGTGTGCCGTTCCCCATGATGAAATACTTTCCGTCCTCCGATTGGTGGTGAAAGCCATATCCGGCGGCTTCCATCTGTTCGCGGGTCATATCGGTAACATGGAAGCTGCCCCGGGGCGTCCTGATTTGCTCCCCGGTCATACGGGCGTCGGGGGTAAGCTCCTGTTGCTCCTGCAAAAACTCCGGCACTTGCTGATAGCCGATACTGTCTACATAGTGGGCGGTGTCCTGTCCGGCCTGATGAAGCACTACCACGTCGGAAACGGAAAGGCTGTGTCCCTTGAAGTCTGCGGGGTGGTCGATGTTGAAGCGGGTGAAAATATCGTCCAGCGACATATCCGGCGCAAGGAGCGCGGTATAAATCAGGTCATAATTCGCCGGGTCAATGGCAAGCCCCGCCGCCTGCAGGCGGTCGTAAGGCTCAAAACGTAAGTCCCGCGTTTCGTCCCCGCGCTTTAGCTGATAGATAGAAAAGGTGTCCTTGTCCGGCTCGACTTCCTGTGCCTTTGCGTACAGCTCCTTGACTTCGCCTTGTGTCAGCTCCCCAGCGGCAAGCTGCACCATGATTTCGCGGCATTTCTCCGCTGTGCCGATATACAGCACGTCCCCGATCTTCGCTGTCCCGTCCTCCTGCGGAAGATAGGCTTGCAGGAAAAAGCGGTCATTGCTGCTTTCGCTGCGGGGGTTGGCTTCCATCTTGTAGATGTATTCCGGCGCTGCGGCTTTCTCCCTCGGCGCGTCCTGTGCTGCGGCTTCCTGCTGCGCCCGCTTCTGTACCTGTGTGGGACGCTCCCCCGTCAGGGGTGCGATACAGGCCAGATAGTCGGCGGCGCGGATAGCGTTGTCGTTTAGCTGCCGCTGCCACGCCCCAGCAGAGGGCGACCACCGAAAACCGTATTCTTTCAATTTCTCGCGGGTGTCGGCGGCGGGCTTTTCATCAAAGAAGATTTGCAAGCGGTTGTCCCCGGCGTTGGCTTCCACCTTGCCGCCGTCAAACTCCCAGCCCACATAGCCGATTTCCTTTTGCCGGGTCAGGGTGGCAATGCGTTCCTTTAATCTGCGGATTTCCGCGTTGTTATTGGAGAGCTGGTAGCTTTCAAAGGGCTGCGGGTTCGCCCGCCAATCGCTGGATATGGACGCTTTCATTTTCTCGATCTGCTCCGGCGTCAGGTGAGGGCAGCCGTCAACGGTCTTGTGCTTGCGGTAGTAGGCATTGACCGCTTTCATGGTTTCCTGCAAGGCTTCCCGCTTCGCCAGCTTGCTTTCCAGCTTGGAAACGGCGTTGGGGTCGTCCGCGCTGATACCGCCCATACCCGTACTGCGGATTTTGGAAAGCAAGCCCTGTATCTCGGAAAACTCCTGCATATTCTTTTCATCGGCGGCAAGCTGCTTCTGTTTCTTCCGCACAGGGAAGTTAGAGCCGCCCGCAATCATAATCGAGGGGACACGCGCCGCGATCTCGTAGCCATGATTCATATTTGCCGCCAGCTTCCGGGCGTAGGTGTCGAGCAGCCCGTCGATCTTCGCATGGAAAGAGGGGTCAACCCGCTTTTTCTGCCGCGCCGCCAGTTCTGCGGCCTTGTCTACATAGCTGCGGTACTCGGCTGTCGCCCTACCCGGCTTGTAGCTGTCAAAGCTCATGGCTTCCTTTGCACGTCGGGCGGCGTCCTCATTGATAGGATAATAGGTAACGGACGCTTCCGGCTTCGCTGCGGCCTGCTCCGGCGCGGGGGCTTCGGCGGTGGGCTGCTCTTTCTCCCGTTCCGCAAGCGTCTTTTCCGCACGTTCCCGCACTTCATCACTGATAGTCAGCGAATACAGGGTAGAGGTCGAGGAAAAGCCCACGTTATCGAAAACATAGTCAACATCAGTATCTTTGAACGCGCCCGCCGGATAATAGTCGGCCTTTGTGGGGGATTCGCTCACTTTGCCGCCTGCTATGTCAAAGCATAAACCTGTTTCCATGTGGGCGTGGATTTTGCCGTCAACCGCCAGCGTCACATAATACCAGCCCATATGTCCGGCGGTCTTATCGTCTGTACCGTCGTAAAACTCCACATTAAGCAGCGTGTAGGGCTTCAAGCCCTTTTGCGCGGCAATTTCATTGTCCCTGGCTTCCCGCTTCCTAAGTATGGGAAGCGCGGCTTCCTTTGCTGCGGCTATGATCTCCGGGTTATACCGCAACAGGGCAGCGTTGACATATTCATTTTGCACCTTTGCGGTTTTGGCTTTCGGCGTCCTGTGATTGCCGATGAACAGGGACGTACCATTGTCAAAGTGGATAGACACGTCGCTTGTGCCGCGCCATTTGCCGGAACAGGGGGAAGTTTCAATTTTGCCGGACGTGCAGCCGAACGCCTGCGCGATAATCCCTATCCTGTCCTGCATAGGCAGACTTTCATATTTCTTGGCAATTTCAGCGGCCTTTTTCTGCAACTCCGTAGGCGTGTCCTGCTTCACAAGATTTCCGTCCCGGTAAGCGTAGCCCTGTGTAGCAATCGCTTCCAGTGTTTCAGCCGTAACCTCTCCGGCGGTCTGTATGTCCGTGTCGATCAGCATTTGCAGCGTGGCCTTTACCTCGCCGGATAGCTTCTGCTGCTGTTCGGGGGGCAGCTTATCAAAGACAGGGGTTTCCGGCTCTGTGGGCTGCTCCTGCTGCTGTCCCTCCGGCGCGGCGGGGTAAGGCTCGTAGCCATTGGCGGCGTATTCCTCGACGGTCATTCCCGCTGCTGCGGCTTCCTGCGCGATTTCCTCCCTGACGTGTTCCTTGTACGCCTGAAGCTCCGGGTCAAAATCCGCAAGGCGTGGGGCGGGCGGCAATTCATAATCGCCGCTGTTGAGCTTCCCCCGGCACTCGGCAACGTAGGCTTGTACGGCGGTGTGATAGGCCGTTTCGGGCTGGGTCAGGCTTTCGCCGCTTTGCAGCGCGGCGGTAGCGGCCTGCTCCATTTCGGAAAGGGCGCAATGCAGCTTCAAATAGGGGATAAACTCATGCAGCAGCATAGCCCGATACTCCTTGTCCGCTTCTACCGCTTCCTTGCCCTCGGTGTGCAGCAAGTGGTTTTCCCAATCCGCGTTGTTCTCATAGTGGGCGTGGTATTTTTCGATATGGTCTATCAGGCTTCCGTCGCCGTCGCCAAAGTCCTGCCGTCCCTCGTAGTGGTCGGCCTCGCTGTCAAAGACGCAATCAATGGCAAACTTCGTCTTGTCATAGCCGGGGCTTGCAAGCTCCGCTTCGTCAAGGGAAGCGAAAAGGGTATTTGCGCGGGAAAATCCCGCACCGTCTGTACTTCGGGGATATGCACGAAAAAGTCTGTGTTGTAGGTAAAGTCGATGATCTGTCCAATGTTCTCAAAGCCCTTTTTCCGCTGCGCTGCGGCGTTCAGCTCGTCAAGGTCTGCGGGGGCAAGGGCTTCCAGACGCGCCGCAAGGAAATTCAGCTCGTCAATCCCGGCGGCGCACACCATGTCATAGGGCAGCGCAAGGGGCTTATCTAAGGGGTAGGAATACCCGTTGATGAAAAAATCCTGCGGGTTGTCGGCGGTGATACCGACGCTTTGCATAGCCGCGTGAAGCTGCTCCGCCGTCGCTGGCATAGAGAGCCACGCGCTGCTTAATTCCCCCGCTTCAAAGCGGCTGCGGTTGTCAATCAAGATAGAAAAAACTTCGCTCAATCGTTCGCTCCTTTCTGGAAGTAGGTTAGATAGCGGCTGCTCCCATACGTCCCCAAAACCGCGAATGACGGTATCGCTAACTGCGCCGTTCTCCGCAAACATTTCAAGAGTGGAAAAGCCTTTGTCAAGCTGTTCCGCAAAATGGCTGTCAATGTTCGGGGCAAAGTGGATAATGCCGTGAGGATATTCCTTGCCTGTCCCTATCCAGCCGCGTATAAAACTGTCGTAAGGCTCGGAAGCTCCGCTGTCTGCGTGTTCCTCTGCATGGCTGCCGTACATACCGCTTTTGTGGTACTGACGGCCTAAAATCAAAGTGCCTGTCTGCGGCTGATACATGAAGCGGCGGTTTTCAATCTCCTGCATATCAAACGCGCCGCTGCGCGTGTCTATCCGCGTTAAATCGTCTGTGATAAAACCGCTCCTTTCCTCTTTCATCATGCGGTGCATAAGCTCGTAATCCTCCGCGCTCATGCTGCCGTCAAATACATAGGGGTCAAAGTCCCCGTCCCGGTAGGGTTTTTCCGAAAACGGAAGTCCTGCGGCGTGGGCGGCTTCCCTCGCTTCCTCGATCTGCTCCGGCGATAATGCGTTGTCGTGGGCTTCGATAAAGTCAGCGATATTGTTATAGCCGTTCTCATAGTGGCGGCGCACTCCGGCGGTCAGCTCGGCAAGGTTCATGTCCTCGCCCAAGTAGCCGCAATAGTAGCCGTTCAAAACAACGGCGGCGGGGTCGGTGTGCTGGATTTCCTGCAAGCGGCCCCTATCCTCCGGCGTAAGGGTGTCGTCCATTTCAAGATAGAGATAGTCGCTGTTCCATGAACGCCCCTCCCGCCAGAACGCTATCCACGCAATGCCCGCCCGCAATTCGTCCTGATAATACGTTACGGCTTCCCGTAAACTCGCCATAGCGTTCCTCCTTTCCGCATAAGGGTTTGGGACTATCCCAACAAGCAAAATCCCCGTCCTGCGCCATAGCGCAAGGCGGGGATTTTACGGAAGTGGGTACCCGCTTCCTATGCTTGCTGCGTAAGTTCTTTGCCCCTCGAAACGGTAGCCCGGTAGTTGACGTACTTCCCGCCCGTATCGGCTAAAAGCACTATCCCGTCATAGGTTTTGCCCGTTTTCGGGGAATACAGCTTTTTCACTTTCGCCTTGCCGTCTTTTAGCAGCGCGGCGGCAATTTTTGGGGTAAAGGCGGTTTTGCGTTCCTCGAAAAAGCGGTCATTCTTCCACATGGTAAAGGCGCAATCCCTGTTCTCGCAATAGTAGTTCTTCCTGCCCTCGTAGACGCTGCCGCCGCAGCGGGGGCATTTGCCGATAACGGACTTATCCTCTTTGAAACGCGCCTTATCCGCGTCGGAGATATTCGGGTGGGTCTGCACCAGCTCCCGCGCCATAGCTTCAATGCCACGCATGAAGCCGTCCGCGTCGGCCTTGCCCTTTGCGATCTGCGTCAGGGTGTTTTCCCATTCGGCGGTAAGCTGGGGAGAGGTCAGCACGTCGGGGAGAACAGCCACAAGGCCGCTGCCGTCCCCCGTAGGGATAAGCTGCTTGCCCTTGCGCTCCACAAAGCCGGATTTCACCAGCTTTTCAATGACGGCGGCGCGGGTGGCGGGAGTGCCAAGCCCGCGCCGTTCTGCGTCGGGGTCGGTGTCCTCGTTCCCGGCTCGTTCCATAGCAGAAAGCAAGGTCGCTTCCGTATGCTGCTTCGGGGGCGTGGTGTCGTGGGCCGTCACCTTTACGGCGGGGCGGTCAAAGCTCTGTCCCTCGGCAAAGGGCGGCGCGTCCAGCGCAAGGGCGTTTTCCTCGTCGTCGGTATCAGGCTTCTTTTTCAGCGTCGCCCGGTAGCGGCGTTCAAGCTCTTTCCAGCCCATGCAAAGCACCGTCTTTCCCTTTGCCGTAAACTCGCTGCCAGCGCATGAGAAAACCGCCGTAACAGCTTCGTAGATATGCGGCTCGGCGGCGGCGAACAGCAGCCGCGCCCCGGCAAGGGTCAGGATATTCCTTTCGCTTTCGGGCAGCGCGGCAAGGTCAGCTTTTGCAAGCTCCATCGTGGGGATAATGGCGTGGTGGTCGGAAACCTGTTTGCTGTCAAGGACGCGGGAAACGTCGGGGGAAAACTCTGCACCCTCCATAAAGGCCAGCTTGCCGCACAGCATAGCGGCGGTGTTCGCTGCCGTTTCCCCCATGTCGTCGGTCAAATAGGTGCTGTCCGTCCTCGGATAAGTCAGCAGCTTCTTTTCATACAGGGCTTGTGCCAGGTCAAGGGTTTGCTTCGCGGTGTAGCCGAAAATGCGGTTGGCTTCCCGCTGTAAGGAAGTCAGGTCAAAGAGCTTCGGCGGGGCTGCGGTTTTCTTCTCCCGCACGACGGAAGTACAAACGGCCTGCGACGTTTCGCAAGCCGTTTTGAGCGCGTCCGCTTCGGCGGCGTCGGAGATCTTCGCGCTTGCCGCTTCCGCGCCGGACAGGTCAAGGCGCACATGGTAGTATTTTTCTTTCTGGAAATGGGAGATAGCCGCGTCCCGGTCAACCAGCATTTTCAGCGTGGGGGTCTGGACGCGCCCCACGTTCAAGGTCTTTCCATACAGACAAGAGAAAAGCCGGGTGGCGTTGATACCGATAAGCCAGTCGGCCTTTGCGCGGCACAGCGCGGAAGCGTAGAGGGCTTCATACTCGCTCCCGTCTTTCAGACTGTCAAAGCCTTGCCGGATTGCCGCCGTTTCCATTGAGGAAATCCAAAGGCGGCGCATGGGCTTCTTGCAGCCCGCCATATCGTAGACAAAGCGAAAAATCAGCTCACCCTCGCGCCCAGCGTCACAGGCATTGACAACCTCGGTCACGTCGGCGCGGTGCATAAGCTCTTTAAGGGTCTTGAATTGCTTTCCCTTATCTGCGGAAACGGTGTACTGCCATTCCTGCGGCAAAATCGGCAAGCTGTCAAGCTGCCACTTCCTGTACTGCTCCCCGTAGGCGGCGGCTTCCGCAAGCTCCACCAAATGCCCGACACACCATGAAATGATATAGCCGTTTCCCTCGATGTACCCGTCCTTTTTGCCGGAAACGCCAAGGGCGGCGGCAATCGCCGCCCCGACGCTGGGCTTCTCCGCAATGACTAACGCATAGCTCATTCTTCCTCGCCCTCCTGTTCCTCCGGCTCGTCCTCGTCGTAATCGTCAAAGTCGAAATCGTCAAGGTCTGTGCCGCCCTTGACGGCCTGCTTCGGCTTCATAAACTTGAAGTAGTAGAGCGCACCACCGCCGCCGATCAGGGCGACAACAAGGAACAGGACAAGCCCGCCCATGCCGCTTTTCTCTTTTGGCTGCTCGGTGGGTTCCTCCGGCTCCGGCTCCGCTGCCTTGCCGCTGCAAGCGGTCATGTTCGTAGCACATACAGGGCAAGCCGTATTCACCTTTCCGGCTTCGCATTTATCCGTACAGCTACAAACGGCGGGGGCGGGCGTCGCGGTGCCGCCGTCCTCGTCGATGATAGCCAAAAGGTCGGCTTCGTCCACCTGATTCAGAAAATGGACGGTGTTATTTCCATCGGCGGCGTTGTCAATGACGATGTAGAAATAGTTACCGCCCTTGCTCTGCACCACGATAAACTGCTTATCCCCGGCGGCGTCGTCGCTAATATCGTCCACAAGGGTCATGTTGCCCTCCGGGGTCAAGGGCTGCGGGTCAGGGGCTTCCACTTTCACGTTGCTGTCGTCGGTGGGGGTGTCGTCGCCCTGTGCGTAGGCGGTTACGGAAACGCTGCAAAAGCACATCACAACGGCAAGCAGCGCAAGGAAGCTGCGCACGATTTTCTTATTCCTCATTCTCTTTTTCCTCCTGTCCGTCATAGTCTGCGGGGACGGTGGCAATGCCCGGAATACCGCCCCCGGAAAGCATAGCCGTAAGCTCCTGCGGGGTCAGGCGCATAGAGCGCACGAGCTGGACGATTTGCAGATTTTCCGCTTCGGTTTTCTGCGCTTCCAGCCCTTTCAGCCTGTTTTGATACTCGGTGATCTTCTCGCGGGTCTTTTTGATCTCCCGGTCAATGCGTTCAATTTTGTTTGCTGCCATACGTTACTCCTTTCCATAACGCTCTTTCCAAGCGTGGCTGCGCCCCAAGCCCTTAACTGTGGTAAGGTGGGGCATGGCGTTTTCTTCAATGGCAATCGCCCGCCGATACAGGTCGGGGTATTGCTCTTTCAAGGCTTCAACCTCCTGCCGCTTCATGCTGGGGCAGAAAAAGCAAGAGGATTTTCCCGGCTGCGGCAAACCCGCCGCCGCGATCTCCCGGACGCAATCGCTCCGGCTCCACCCCCATTGTTCAATCAGGGGATAGATGTTGTGATATTTTTTATCGGCTTCGTTGAACTTGCGGGAATGTTCATACCGCTTCACTTCGCCAGCGTCATAGCCGATATAGCGGTTTACCCTTTCACCCCGCGCCCATACCTCCCGGCATGGGGCATAGTTGTTGCAAAACTTCTCCTGCGGCCCGATCTTGTGCTTTTGGGAACACCGCTTGTAGCCATAGGCGATAGAGGGCAGCGTATGGGAACGCAAGCACTCCGTTTCAAGGGTCAGGCGGTTGCCGTAGCGGTCTACATTCTCCACAACGGTAATCTGCGGCATATCGTGGGCGGCAAGCCACTCATTCATTGTCACAATGAATTGATAGGTGTGGGGCTGCTCCGCGCCTGTGTCCGCAAAGGTGATAAGGTCAACGGGGATTTTGTGATTGTAAAGGCCAACAAGTAAGGCGGCACTATTCGTGCCGCCCCCAAAGGAAACTATATTGATTTATCGCACCTCCATTTTTGATGTTTTTTCATATCGGTATTTCATTTACAGCGTCAATCCCAATTCATCAGGCCGTAGCCGCGAATGACGCTGCTCCCAAGGGGATAGCTCTTGATTTTACAGGCGTCGCCGGAATTGCCCTCGACGGTATAGACGCGCTCCCCGTCGGTGCCGATCACAATGCCTACATGGTCGGCGTCGCCGGAGTTGTCCCAATCAAAGAAAATCGCGTCGCCGGGGGCAATGTTGGTATAGTTCCTGTCGCCCCATTGTCCATGAGAGGTAAACCACGCCATACCGCCGGACGTGCAGCCAGCAAAGCGCGGTTCGGATAAGCCCATCTGATTGTAGCACCACGAAACGAAACAGGCGCACCACTCGACACGCCCGTTAAAGCCGTACCAGCTCCAATAGGGATAGCCGCCCACGTTCCCCACCTGTGACTTTGCAATGTCCACCACCGCCGTATTGCCGGGGCGCGTCCCATTGATGAAATGAACGCCGCTCAAATCCTCGGACGGGGTGCCGTTCGGAGAGCCGCCGCCAAAGACAAGGGGCTTGTTGCCGCTTGTTTCCAGATACACCCGGAACATATCAAGCTGCTCCGGCGTTAAAAGGCTGGGGGCCAGCGACGATATGGGCGTATTCGTCAGGGACACATTGAGGATATAGTAGTTATAGGGTACTTGGACGGTATAGCGGTTGCCCTCGCTGTCCGTCCGGGTTTCTGTGCGGTAGCGCACTTCAACGGTGGGCGTCACAGTCAGGGTGTATTGCTTATCAAAGACGCGCTGCAATTCTGCCTGTGCGCTTGCGGGGGTGTAGCTCTGCAAAAGGGCGGTCAGGTAGGAAGCCAGCTCGTGGGGGTTATGGAAAATGTCGTCAAGGTCATAGCGGTATTCATCGTAGCCCGGATAGGTGCTTTCGATGTTGTCTACCTGGCTTTGCAGCGCGGCTTCCTTTCCGGCATAGGTGTTCTCCACCGCCACAAGGTCGCTGTCCTCCGATGTGTAGGACGTACCCAGCACCCCGTTTAGGGTGCCGGAGAAGATAGAGGAACAGGACGATAGGCCGGAGAAGATCATCACAGACAGCAGCAGCGCGGCAACGGCGACAATTACGCCTACCGGGTGCCGCGCCACAAAAGATACGGTTTTCTTTGTTTCCTCGGCTGTCTTTTTCGCCGCCTTGCGGGTGTTCTCCGCTGCCCTTGCCGCCGTAGCCGCACCGCCCTTTTTCATGGCCTTTGCATACTGCCGCTTGATACGCTGCTTCTGCATGAAGCGGGAAGCGGGGTTGGACGCGGCGATCTGCGGGTTATCCTGCAATGCCTTTTGGTACAGGTAGTTGACGTTGGCCTTTTCTGCCGCCTTTTCCGCTTTTGCCGCCGCCCGGTAGGGTTTGAGCTTGTGGCTGCGGTAGCCCTCCTTGACTTTCCGCGCCCCGTATTTCAAGCCCTTTTCCGCTGCTTCCTCGGATTTGTGCGCACCCTCCACGCCGGAATTATCCTTTTCAACGGAATGTACCTTGTTGTGGACGAAAATGCCCGCCTCCTGTGCGGGGCGGGACAGGGGATTGTGCTTTTCCTTGAAGCCGGGGGGCTTGTCGTGTTCCTCAAAGCGTAGGCGGGTCTTGCCCTTGCCCGTAGCTTCGTCAAAGGTACGTTCCCGCACCAGCTTCTTTTCTTTGGGGATAGCCGCCCTTACAGCGTCCAGACGGTCAGCGGCCTTGTCGGATTTCTCAATGTACTTGCCAAGCTCCGGCGTACTGCGTTCCTCGTCGGTAAATTGCAGACGTGACGATCTCGCCCCCGCCGCGCTTTCCCGCTGGGCTTTCTGAACCGCCTTTTTAGACGCTTTCCGGGTCTGCGCACCCTCCAAACGCTCTATGACGCGCTCGGCGGTGGCGGTGTCCTCCCTTGCAGGAGCAACAGGCAGATGGGGCAGCGGGGCGGCGTCGGTGGCTATGGGGTCAAGCTGTGCCGCCGCGTCCTGTGCGGCCTGCTGCTCCGGTGTTTTCTGAAAATCCGCGTCCTGCTCCCGCTGGCTGATACGCTGGGCGATCTGCTGGGTTTCGTTGACTTCGATAACCCCGTCGCGGGTCATTTTCTGCGTAATCTTATCGCGGGGTTTATACTGCTTTATGGTGCTTCACCTCCAATCCGCGCCCTTGCAAGGGCGCAATACTCACTGTTTAGCTCAATGCCAATATAGCGGCGGTCAAGGGCTTTCGCCGCAAGCCCCGTCGTGCCGCTGCCGAAAAAGGGGTCAAGGACAACGCCGTCTTTGGGACAGCCCGCCAAGATACAGGTTTCCGCCAGCTTCGGCGGGAACGCGGCAAAATGCCCGCCCTTGTAAGGAACGGTGTTTATCAGCCACACGTCCCGCCTGTTTCGCATGGTGGGGATAAGGGCGGGGTCGTAGTAGCCGCCGCTCCTTGCTTTGTTTAAGCCCTGTACCTTGCCCTGTCCTGGTACCTCTGCGGCGTACTTGCTGCTTGCGCTGCGGCTGGATTTGTACCTTGCCGCCGTTTTAGGGGCGGTCGGCTCCGCAACGGCGGCGGCGTCATAGTAATACTGCTTTGACTTCGTAAGCAAAAAGATGTGTTCATAGCAGCGGGTAGGGCGGTCTTTCACGCTTTCGGGCATGGGGTTGTCTTTCTGCCAGATAATATCGCTGCGCAGATACCACCCGTCGGCGCGTAAGGAAAACGCCAGAAGCCAAGGAATCCCGATCATGTCCTTGTGCTTGCAGCCCGCCGCTGTCCGGGCAAGGGAAAAGCCCTGTCCGTTGCGGCCCTTGGGATATTTGGGGTCGGTGTAGCTGCCCTTGCTGCCTGTGCCGCAGTAGGTGTCCGAGATATTCAGCCAAAAGGTGCCGTCCGAACGCAGGACACGCTTTAGCTCATGGAAAACCGCCGTCAGCCGTTCTATGTACTGCTCCGGCGTGTCCTCCCGCCCGATCTGCGCGTCAAGCCCATAGTCCCGCAAGGCGTAGTAGGGCGGCGACGTTACCGCGCAATGGACGCTTTCGGCGGGAAGCTCCCGCAAGGCGCACAGCGCGTCCCGGTTGATGATGGTGTCCGCTGTCATGCGCCGCTCACTTCCTCCGGCTTCGTCGTCATAACGCGGTACAGCTCCGTATCTTTCGGGAAGCGGTCTACAAAGGGAAGAATGACATTGCCGTAGAATAAAAGCCCCTCGCCCGCTTCGGTGTGGGTAACGTACTTCATCTGCTGGGGGGAAATATTGAGCTGCTTTGCAAGAATAGCCCGGTCGCCTGCGGCCTGATTGAGCATGAGGACAAAATCGCTGTTTTCAAAGATGTTTTCCACTTCCCGGCTGCTCAAAAGGTCTTTCACGTTCTGCGTGATGGCGGTGGGAATCCCGCCCCATTTGCGAAAACGCTTCCAGATTTCAACGGAATAGGCGGCGGTCTGTTCCTCTTTCAGCAGCAAATGAAACTCGTCCATGTAGTAGCGGGTGGACTTCTGTTCGGCGCGGTTGACGGTGACGCGGTTCCACACCTGGTCTTGCACAATGAGCATACCCAGCTTTTTAAGCTGCTTACCGAGCTGCTTAATGTCAAAGCAGACAAGGCGGTTATTCAGCTCCACGTTGGTACGGTGGTTAAAGACGTTCAGAGAGCCGGAAACATACAACTCCAACGCCGCCGCGATACGCGCCGCTTCCGGCTCCGGCTGCTTCAAAAGCTCATTGTAGAGGTCGCCCAAAACAGGCATTTTCTCCGGGTCTGGGTCGGCAAGGAACGGACGGTAGACGCTGCGCACAGCCCGATCAATGACGGTCTTTTCGACGGGCTGCAAGCCCTCCTTGCCGCCTACCACCAACTCGCAAAGGGAAAGAATGAAGTCGGATTTCAGCGCAAGGGGGTTGTCGTCCTCGCTGTAATTGAGGTTTATATCCATCGGGTTCACATACTGGCTGCTGGTGGGGGAAATGCGTACCACTTGCCCGTGAAGCCGCTGCACAAGGGGGTAATACTCCGCTTCCGGGTCGCAGATGATAATATCGTCGTCAGTAATCAGGAAAGCGTTTGCCATTTCCCGCTTTGCCGCAAAGGATTTGCCGCTGCCCGGTGTGCCGAGGATAAGGCCGTTCGGGTTTTTCAGCTTCTTGCGGTCACACAGAATCATGTTGTTAGACAGGGCGTTCAGCCCGTAGTACAGGCTTGCCCCCGTCTGGAACAGCTCTTGCGTGATAAAGGGGATAAAGATAGCGGTGCTGCTGGTGGTAAGCCCTCTTTGAATGGGGATAAGGTTTTCCCCAAGGGGGATAGAGGACATAAGCCCCGCTTCCTGCATATAGTCAAGGCGGGTCAGCGCACAGTTGTATTTCTGCGCGATACCCGCCGCCGCGAACACGTCATTGTCCAGCTTCCGCTTTGTGTCCGCCATATTCACCACAAGGAACGTGAGCAAAAACATTCTTTCATTCCTGCTCTGTAAATCCTGCAAGAGATTTTTCGCTTCGCTGCCGAACGTGGCAAGGTCGGACGGAATAATGTCCATATCGTAGCCGCTTCGGACAGCTTTTTTCTGTTCCTCAATCTTCATTTTGTCAAGGTCGGTGATCTTGCGCTTGATGGTCTTGATGGCTTCGGTCTGGTCGATACTGCGGATATGCAGATTGACAATCACGCCCGTTTCAAGGTCGAGAATGTCCGCAAGCATACGGTCGTTCAGCTCCGGCGCAAGGATTTCAAGGAAGCTGACCGCGCCCAGCTTGCGCCCCATGCGGAACGTGCGCCCCTCGCCAAAGCGGAAAGAGGACGGCGCGATAAAATCCTTTGTGTTAAGCCCGGACGGTGCCAGCCAGTCCCAAGAGAAGCGGAACGGTTCGCCCTCCGGGTGGAAAACGCCGTGTAGGGTCTGCAAGCGTTCATAGCCCGTCTGCGGGCGGGCGGTCACGCCCAGCACCTTAAAATTGTTCAGCACATCGGTTTCAATGCGGGAAAGCCGCGCCTTTGCCGCCGCAAGGTTATCCGCTTCGATGGAGAACGTGATATACTTCTGCTTCACAAGGCCGTTGTTGCCCTTTTCAAGCTGATTTTTCAGCATAGCCGCGTACTCGCTGCGGATAGAGTTGAAAGCGTCGTCCTGCGGGGGAATGTCGATAGCCTGCTGCGCCCTTTCCCGCTGCGCCCCCTGATTGATGAAAGAGAGCTGCACCGAAACGGAAGCGTCAAAGTAGTTGAGGAAGTCGCACCAGTTTTCAAAAATAGCGGTCTTGTCGTCGGCCTGCGCAAGCTGGTAGTTTATATCCTCAAACGCGATACTCTTTGAATACCGCTTATCCGAAACGCGGCAAATCCCGTCCGGGTACATTTGCAGATAGGGGATCGTCTGCTGGGCGGTGTGGGGCTTGCCGTCGCCCTTTGCCTTTTGGATAAGGTTGGCGATCTCTTTCTTCTCTGCGCGGGTGAGCTTCCGTTTAGCCCCGGCGGGGGCGGCTGCTCCTGTGTTTTGTGCCTTTGGCAATCGCTGATACCTCCTTTTCAAGTTTCCGCTGCTTTTCCAAGACAGCGTACAGGTTTTCGGTCTGATAGGGCCGCTCCTTTGGACGGATAAACTTTGTTTCCGCAATGTTGCGGATTACCGTTTCAAGGGGCTGCCCGTGTTTTTCGTACATGGCAAAGAGGAAACAGGGGAGCATGACGGCGCACATCAACGCCGCCGCAACGGTCGTCCCGGTGCTTCCTTTGAGCAAAAAGAAAAGCGGCAAGCCCATAGCGAGGGCCGCCGCAAAGCAAACGATCTGCCGCTTCGTCAAATTAAGGGCAACTTTCGTTTTTACCTTTGTTAAGTCTTTGGGTACGGGTACATACGCCAAGTGATAACCTCCTTTCCCGCCTTAATGGGCGCTAAAGATGGATTTTGCCAACGCGCCGGATTTGAACAGGGAGAAGCAGAGGATAACGGTATAGGCTGCAAGGGAAAATATCGCGCTGTGCAGATTGTCCGCTATTATCATGCTGTTTACCAAAACCGCGTAAATGCCGACGCATATCATAATCAGGAAGCCCTGAAATCCAAGGGCGATAAGGGATTTGAGGTAGTTGTTTCCAATCTGCCCCCACTCCCGGTTTGTCATCGTTGCGAATGGGATAGGCGCAACCGAGCAATACAGGTATATTTCTATCATGCGCCCGTACAGGATAACCGTTATCAGCACCGACATGATTTTCATGCACAGGCTGACAAGGCTTGTTTCCATGACGAGCAATAAGAGTTCGGGGACTTCCATAGCGTCAAGCCCGGCCTGCATGGACGATAGGGCGGCGTCCACGTCTATATTCGTGCTGCCGCCGATCACGCCCGCCGCGCCGGAAACGACGTGCTGCGCCATATCGAACACAGCCATAGTAATATCAAAGGTGTGGGTGACGAGATACACCGCCACCCACGCCTTGAAAATCCACTTGAAGAACATGAACGTATCAACGTCGTGCATATTGTTCTTTTCCGTTACCATGCTGATTAGCTCGTAGCACAGGACATAGGTAATGACAAGCCCCGCAATGGGGACTATGACACTCTCCGATAGCGTCCGTATCATGGAGAATATGCCAGCGTTCCACCCTTGCGGGGTCTGCCCTACCTCTGCGGCGATTGTGCCGACTTTCTCATTTACGTCCCCGAACATAGTTGACAGATTACCGTTGATGGCTCCTATCAGGATTCCTTTTATCCATTCGCTAATCGCGTCAAGTATGCTCTGCATAGGTTAATCCCGCGCTTAACCGAACAGGCCGGACAGCAGGGGTACGAGGGTCGCGCCGATCAGGGCAACGCCGCCGCCCGCCATAAGCTGTTTCATTCCAAAGTTAATGAAACAGCCCACGGCGGGCGGCGGCGTCCTCAATCAGCACTACCCCGGTTCCTCTGCTGTCCGGGCCTAACGTTGCAATATTCAGTTATTTCTCGCGGATTATCCTGCGTTTATCCGCTTTATCGTTGAAATTGAAATGGATTTCCACAGTCTGGCGAACAGCGTCGCCGTCTATGTCCTCATGGATGACGATTTTCTGAATGAGCCGGTTCAGCGTCACAGCGTCCAATTCCTGGATGTCGGCATAGTCCTTGATGATTTCCAGCCAGCGGGTGCTGTCCTCCTGCTCCTGGGTCTGCTGGGCCAGCCGTTCACGGTTCAGCATGACACGGTTTTTCAGCGTGGCCTGCTCCGTCTGGCTGTTCTCCAGGATGCGGTTGAAATTGTCCTCACTGATGCGCTGGGCAATCATGTCCTCATAGACCCGGCTGATGATGCGCTCCAGAGCGGTGATGCGTTCGCTGTCCTCGTCAATGCTCCGCTGGATGGCCTCACGCTCGGCCTGCTCGTCCGCTTGGCAGTTCTCCCGAAGTTGGGCCGCTGCCTCCTGTTCATCGGCCAGGGCCTTTCTCGCACAGGCCCTAATCTGTTCCAGCACAATATTGTAAAGAACATCGTACTTGATGCGGTGCTGTGAGCAATGGGCCACGCCGTACTTGTTGTAGCGGGAACAGGTGTAGATGCGGTCATGGCCTTTCTGATTGGCGCGGCGGACGGTCATGGTGCTGCCGCACTGTCCGCACTTCACCAAACCGGCGAACAGGCTGAAATTCCCCCATGCGTCCGGGCGTTTCCGGCTCTTGACTTTCTCTTGTACCAGGTCGAACGTGTCCCGGTCAATAATGGCCTCATGCATCCCCTCAACGATAATCCAGTCCTCCCGTTTCTTATCGCCCAGCCAGCCGACTTTGAAACGGTAATTGACCTTTTGGGAGGCGATAGCACCGATGTAGACCGGGTTTGCCAAAATGCCCTGGATGGCGGTAAAGTCCCAGATAAACCGCCCTCGCTCCGGGTTCTCCCGTTCAAACTTGGTAACGTGGTCGCGCAAACCTTTCTGCCGGTTCCACCATGCGGGGCAGGGGATTTCCTCGTCCTCCAGCCTGCGCCGGATACGGTTGGGGCCGCTGCCGTTCTTCGCCAACTCAAAAATCCTGCGGACAATCCATGCGGTGTCCTCGTCAATGAGAAGATGGTTTTTATCCTCCGGGTCTTTACGGTAGCCGAACGGGGCCAGACAGCCGGTAAACTTGCCGGACTTGGCTTTCGTCAGATAGGAGGAATGTACTTTTTTGCTCACATCCCGGCTGTACATCTCGTTCAGCAGCGAGCGAAACGGCGTGATTTCGTTTTCCTCGTTGCTGTCCACGGCATCATTCAGAGCGATATACCGCACCTTCTGCCGGGGAAAGAAATCTTCCAGCAGTTGACCCACCTGCAAATAGTTCCGGCCCAGCCTGGAGAGGTCTTTCGTCAAGACCACATCGAACATTTTCCGCTCAATCGCCGCCAACATCTTCTGAAAATCGGGGCGCTCCATGTTCAAGCCGGTGTACCCATCATCCTGGAAAATCCCTGCCACGCGCCAGCCCTGTTCCTCACAGTAGCGGCACAACAATTCACGCTGGTTCTGGATGCTTGCGCTGGGGCCGCTCAAATCGTCATCCTTGGACAAGCGGCAATAGATAGCTGCTCTCACCTCCTGGGGGAAGGGGTTCGCATACACAGTGTCAGTCCTCATTTGTGACCTCCATTCCGCTGTGTATGCCGCGTTTTGGAGTAGTTTCATTATACCCTGCCGCACGTCCGGCGTCAAGGGAAAGTTGCGATTTCGCAATCTCTTTTTTCTGTATAATCAAATCAATAAAGGCTTGCCTGTCGGTCTGCCTCCCAGCGAACACGGTGCTGACGGTGATAACAGGCTCCTTTGCTTTTGCCATAGGCGGCTCCTTTCAGTCCATCAGATTTTTCAAACGTGCCAGCTTGTCCTGCGCCGTTGCCTTACGGAAATTCTCGCCGGAAAAGCGAATAGGGGCGCACATCTCCAACAGTCGGTCATAAATGCGGGCGTGGGCGGTGTCCTGGGGGTGCTGCAAATCCTGGAGGGACAGGTTCGTGGTGACAATCAGCGGCTTTCTGCTCCGGTAGCGGCTGTCGATTACGTTGTAGACCTGCTCCAGACCGTACTCCGTCCCGCGCTCCATGCCGAAATCGTCCAGTATCAGCAGCGGGGCGCGGCAGAGGCGGGCTATGTACTCGTTGCGGCCCTCAAAGCTGGCGGTCAGGTCGTTCAGTATCAGGGCAAAGTTCGTCATACGGACGGCCACTTCCTGCTCCATTAGAGCATTGGCGATGCAACCGGCGAAGTAGCTTTTGCCAGTCCCCACGCCTCCCCACAGCAGATAGCCGATGTTCTCCGCCTGCATGGTCGGCCAGTTTTCGACATAGAACCGGGCGTGTTTCATCTGCGGGCATTTGCCGTTGTCGTTGGCAAACGTCCATGTCCGCATAGCCGGGTCGGTAAAGCCCTTGCTTTTCAAGTCGGCCACGGTCTGACGGTGACGGTGGGCCTCCTGCTCCGCCGCCTCCCGGTCAATGCGCTCCTGCTCACAGCGGCAGGGGTGGGGAAGCAAGCGGCCTTCCAGCGGCGGGGCCTCCATGCGAAACTGTTTTGGGGTGCGGCATTTACCGCAGTACAAAAGGCCGTCCTCGCCAGTGTAGTCCCCAGGCTCCAGCTGGGTCACGGTGATGCGCTTGATGATGCTGTCGAAATCGTTCATAGGCTCTCGCCCTCCTTGCACGAATAATCAGGCATATTTTTTCTTTTTCGGCTGTCCTCCTTGGCCCAGCGGCGGATGGTGGCGGCGTGGCTCTTGTAGGTCTTGCCGGTGGAGGCCATATATTCAGACAGGCGCTCAATGTACTCCTGCCAGACGGTAGGGAAGTCGGCTTGCAGCTCGGCAACCTCGGCCTCCGTCAGAAAGACGTTCTCATAACGGCCTCGCGCGCGGGCGCACGCGCCCTCTCTCCCGTAAGGTAATTCACTCAGGTTATTCGTAAGGTTATTAGTGGACAATTTTCTGTCCATCAAAGGGATAGTTTTCTGTCCATCAAGAGGACAATTTTCTGTCCGTCTGGGGGATAATTTTTTGTCCATCAAGCGGACAATATCTTGTCCATCAGGTATCTTTACAAAAATGCGGTTCGGCTGGGACTGGCCCCGCCGCTGGCGCTCGATCAGACCAGCAGTTTCCAGTTCGTTCAGAGCGTTCTTAACGGTCATGGGGCTGCGGTCAATGGTGTTGGCAATTTCAGCAATGGGAAAGACAATGTAAATCTGGCCGCTGGCATCCGCCCAGCCATTTGCCTGGGAGAGCTGCGCCCTGTCCAGCAGAACGGCATAGACCAGCTTGGTAGCCAGCGCCAAATCCGCCTCCATCAGAAAGCGGGGATAGGGCAAATAGGGCGGCAATTTGGTGTCGCCGGTCATGTAGTCAGCAATCGTGTTCACCTCCCGATTTATGGGCCGTTAGAGGGCCGTTTTGGGGCCTCGGAATGATAACATACAGCCCCCCTATCGACCACGCCCGGAAAGTCCCGTAATATCAAGGCTTTTTCGGGCCTAAAGCGTTACATACCAGCCCTATGTCGGCGCACTCGGTCACGGGTCTTTCGCCGCCGCTCCTGTTCGGCGCAATCAGGGCAGTATTTGGCCCGGTTCGACTTGGGGATGTACCAACCGCCACATAGGACGCATTTCTTCATGTTCTCCCGGTGGAGCAGGGCGGCGCACAGGCTTTCATCCAGCGGTAGCACAGCGGCCCGGAACCAGCGGCAGATCAACGAGTAGGAAATGCTTTGTGGGCAGACACATTCCTCCCCATCATCCAGCAGGAGACAGTTGCCGTCCTGGTAGTTGCAGCAGCTATGTACCAGCCGCCGGACAGCCCGATATTGCTGATAGGTCATCGCTCCTGTTCCTCCCTGTGCTGGGTCTGGCCCTCCCTGGCAAGACGCTCGGCGGTCTTTTTCAAAGTCTCAACCGCCTTAATGTCCTCCCGCATATCCCGCATTTTCAGATAATCAGCATCTTTCTCGGCGGTCAACCTTTTGGCCTCGGCCCTCCACGCCTTGGGGGTGATGGCCTCGCCAGATGCTTTCAGCGTGTCCAGGTAGCGGACGGCGGCATCGAACAGGGCAAGGTCGGCGCTGTGGCGCTGCTCGAATTGCTCCCGTTTGGTTGGGGCAACCTTATCCAGCTTTTGGCGGACGGGCTTGTATTTCTGATATTGCCCCCACATTTCCAACCGTTCAGTCAAAACAGAAATGCGGCGCTCCGCTTTGACAATTTTGCCGCGCAAATCATAATAGCCGCTGTTCATGGCAGACACTTTTTCGTAAAGTTCCGGCATGGACGAAATACCGTTTGCCTGCAAGAAATTGAACAGCGCAACATTTTCTTTGAGGGCCTTGACCCTGGCATATTGAGAAGTCGGAGTGGTGTCATGCCTCGCCTGGAAAAGAAAATCCATGATGCTTTCCTGGCCCTGGGGCTGGTCGGCCTGTTCCTTGCTCCAGTTGTAAAGGCGGGTGATGCGGGCTTTGATTTCTTTCAGCAGCTTATTGTCGGCGGCGATCTCCCGATTGATATTCCCTTTCACCGTCTGGATACCCTTTCGCTCCATCTGACTGGCGGCAGGCCCCATGTGGATGCTGGGGATTTTATCAACGCCCTGCCTCTTGTAGCTGCGGTGGTCGATGCGCTCCGGCCTGCCTGCGGCCTCCAGCGCCCGGTTAGTGTAAGAGGCCCACGCCGCCCGCCACTTCTCGGCGTTGCCCCGCTGGTTCCAGTCGGTGGTGTCCTCCCGATGGCTTTTCCAGCCGCCTTTGCCGTCAGGGATGCGCTGGCCCTGGCCGTCCAGGTCGTACACCTTGCGGCACTTTGCGCCCCACTCCCCATTTTCTTTTATAGGCCGAATTGTCAGCAGAATATGGGCGTGGGGGTTGCCGGTTCCCTTGTCATGGATGGCAAAGTCGGCGCACATCCCAGCGTCAACGAAATTGTCCTTGACGAACGCCCGGACAAGAGCAAGCTGCTCCGCCCTGGACAGTTCCACCGGCAAGGCCACTTCAATCTCCCTGGCAAGCTGAGAGGTAGCGGACTTCTCGATTGCCTCCACGCTGTTCCAGAGGGTGGAGCGGTCTGCAAACTCCGGCGGGGCGTGAGAGGGCAGCATGATTTCCGTATGGACAACGCCGCCTTTGCGGGTGTAGTCGTGGGACATACCGTCCCACTCGTTTACCAGCTTTTCACCGCTCCGATAGGCGGCAGCGGCCACAGCGGACTTGCCCTGGCTCCGCTGGATGATTTGGATTGGACAGTGAAAAATTGCCGTAAAAAAGCACCTCCTACCGGCAACGGATATTGGCCCCGCCGGAAAGTGACAGACGCGAAGCGGGTGTCACTTTCTGGCGGGGGTGCGGGGGTTTGGGGGTGTCAACCCCCATCGCGCTCGGAGAGCGCAACAGCCCCCGGCAGGGCGCACGACACCGGGACGGTGTATAAGTGCGCCGTTCTCCGAACGGACTACCCCTCGTCCCTGCCGTTCTGCGTCTTTTCTGCAAGCTCCGCCGCCCCCGGCAGATGGGAGAGGGCAATCAGGAACGCCTTGACTTCCTCACCCTCCATGTCAGCGACAGACGGAAAAACGCCCTCCAGAATGGCCCCGCGCTCAATCAGCCGATGTGTCCTGGCCCGGTGTTCCTCGGTGCGCTTGCGGTTCAGCAAAATCTTCTGCTGGTTCTGCAACTGGCCGATTTTCTTCTCGACCTGCTGTTCCTCCTGGGACTTGTCCATAGCTGTCAATCCTCCTTTTCCAGCCAGCCATTTTTGGCAAAAATCTTCTTCAATTTTCTGATAGCACTGGTGACGCTCTCGGTGGCACAGCTCCCGCTTACGCCCTCGTCAGCGGAAATCTCCCGATATTTTTTCTTCAAGGCATACCGGGCATGGAGCCGCCGCGCCTGGGTGGGGGACAGTTGGGCAACAGCCTCCGCCAGACGTTCCAGCAGCAGTTCTTCAGCGGCCTCGTCAATCTCCCGTATCATCAAATCCTCCGGGGACTGCACCAGGAACATGGCGTGGTTCTCAATGCCGGGGCTGCAATCCATGCTGTAAACATGGTAGTAAGTTTTCCTGCCCTCCTGCCGGTTCTCATAAAGCCGACATTCCTCCATAACGGCGGCAACCTCGTCCGGCACTTCCACAAACGTGTCCTTGGTGTAAAGCGGGTAATAGTGCTTGCGTAAATTGATGATCGCCATGCCGCCCTCACTTCCCCTGGGGGTGGTCTGCGTAGTAGCGGCGGAGATTGCACAGACCACGGTGGATGGAGAGGCACACGTTGCTGCTGTGAACGCGCTCCCGATCTGCGATCTGCTGCTGGGTCAGCCCGCCCAGGTAGTAGGCGCGGATACGGCGGGCCTGGGTGGGGGTGGCATAGGCCAGAGCCTCCCGCAAGGCAGCGGCCAGCCGGTCACGCTCCGCCCGTTCCTCCGCCAGCATGACAAGCTGCTCCGGGGACGGGCTGTGTTCCAGGGCGTAGTTCTCCGTCCAGTCGAAAGCGTCCAGGGAGTAGAACGCCCGGTGATACCGCTTGCGGCGCTCATAGTTCCGCATCTCCCGGACGGACTGGCACAGCACGTCAAAGACTTCCTCGCTGACCTCCACCAGCTTGTCCTGCTGGTAATAGGGATAGTAGAGCCGCAGATTGATGATTTTCATATAGCCTCCTAAATGACAGGAGGGACAAACAGCCGAAACTGCTTGTCCCTCCCGGTGATGGAGCTAACGCTCCTCACCTGGTAGCCACTTAGGGGGCCTACCGACAAGGTATTTACCGAAAAATTTTCAAGAATTTTTTGCGGACGGCCTCAATGCTCAACCGCACAGCCTGCTTGGAGCATCCGCACATTTCCCCAATCTCGGTACAGTTGAAACCGTCCAGGGCAAAGAGCAAGAACCGCTCCCGCTGGATGGGAGTGCAGAGCGTCAGCACCGTCAGAATTTCGTCCAGCGTTTCCCGCTGGCAGACCAGTTCCTCCGGCGTGGCACAGTAGGGCAAGCGGCCCTCGGTGCTGATTATGTACTCGTCACACTCTCGTCCATCCCAGTGCCGCCGCTGTTCGTGGGCAAGGTTCTCCGCCTTGTGGTCGGCCTGGGTGAGATATTCATAGACCTCCACCGAAACGGATACAGCCTGTCCATAGTAGTTGATGGTAATTTCCATCGTCCTTTCCTCCGTTCAGATTTTTGGGGTCTGAACGGAGGGGGCGGGGAACGGCAGCGGGGCCGGTGTCGCTGGCCTGGGAATACAAAAGCACCCGGACGGCGCAAGGCCATTCGGGTGCTGGGTACGACATGATTAACTTGAAACTGACGATTTTCGCAACCTTGGGTGGAGTGCGCCGCTGTGAGGGTCAGGCTTTTTTTGACAAGTGCCTATCTCTCCATAGTCTCATGGCGGCATCCTCCTATTTGCCGCCGTAGGATATAAAAACGGCGGCTTTCGATTTCTCAAAAAACCGCCACTTTTGGGCATAGCGATATGACCCCTGCACGACGGCTTTTTTTCTTTTGCCGTCGTGCGGCAGATAGGTTTATCAAAATATTTCAATATCACGCAGAACACCTGTCTGCATCAGAAAGCCTACTGCCGCTTTGATTTTCTTTTACCTGTGTTTTCTGATCCCCTGACTTCTTCGTGATAGAAGTAATCTACAATAACTGGATGGCCCTTTTTCGCTCTGCCATAGGGTAGTTCGTTATCCAAGAATGGGCAATCATATTTCTCGGCCATCGCTTGGGCTTTACGCTCTAGGTCGTTGAAATAACTGCGGTCAGCCTTGTTATAGATTGTGTCGTATAATGACATAAGCTGGGGGTATTTTTCTGCGATGTAATCCATGATGACTTTTTTGAAACCGCCTCGCAGATTAAGATTTTCCAGCCACACAAGATCGCATTGTTCCTTGACCCGTTCAAAAATTGCCTCAAAATCTGTAATACCTGGAAACACGGGAGAGATGAAACAGACTGTGCGAATACCTGCATCATAAATCTGCTTCATAGCGGCCAACCGCCGTTCAATACTGACGGCCCTATCCATATCGTCCTTGAAGGCTTCATCCAACGTATTGACTGACCACGATACTGTGACTTTTCCCATCTGGCGCAATATGTCAATATCCCGTACCACCAAATCGGATTTCGTACAAATCAGTATTTCCGCTTCGCTATCCTTGAGCTGCTCCAATAGCTTCCGGGTATTGCAGAATTGTTCCTCCTGCGGGTTATAACCATCTGTTACGGAGCCAATCACTACACGTTGTCCTGCGAATTTTTTTGGGTTTTTAATCTCCGGCCAATGCTTTACATCAAGAAAAGTTCCCCATTCTTCCGTATGGCCGGTAAATCGCTTCATAAAAGAGGCATAACAGTATTTGCAAGCATGGGTACAGCCAACATAAGGATTGACGGAATAACCACCTACCGGGAGGTTTGATTTTGTCATAATGTTTTTTGTATCAACATCTCCAATCAGAATGCCATTCTCAATTATTTGCGCCATTTCTTTTGTTCCTCCAAGACCTGATTAAATGCCTGCGGAAGTTCCTGTATCATATTTTTTTCACCCATAATGGGGATAATATCTTCTTTCATAAACACGGGGATGCCGAAAGTGTGCGCCTGCTCCGTCAAATTATATACCCACTCTGGCTTTGTGATAGCTTTTCCTTTTCGCCTGCCCGTTTCTGTTCCAATAACAATCCAATCAATTCCAGAAAAATCTACCTCACCAATATTATCAAACATCGGTTCAAAGGTGACATGGTAGTGTTTGCCTTTGATATGCTTCTTTAAGTCGGCAATCCTATGTTTTTCTTTGCTGGATGTGACGGTTACTCCAAACCATGCGTTGTCCAACTCTGTTGCAAAACTGATTTGCTCTGGGCGCTTTGTAAGAAATAAATACTGGTGCTGCGGGTTCTGTGCCATCTTCGCAAACACCTCATCCCGCCACGCCGCCTGCCAACCCGCAAAATCGCTCATTCCCGTAAGCAAAAAATTTTGCGGTTTTGACTTATCCATCAGACGCAGTTTGCTTGGAAAATACTCCGGCTTTTCAAAATCATCAATCATATGATACCGGCGGACGTTGTTCCGGGCATAGCAGTAAGTACAGCCAATAGTACATCCAATCACAACGTTCATATTTTGGATTTGATCCTTGATACAAACTGACACGATATACCTCCATGATTGAAACAGCCGACAGCTATGTTCTGCCATAACTGTCGGCCATCCAAACACATCAAATTACTTCTTTTGTGCGGGAGCAAGTTCAGCGTATCCCTTCCATGCAAATACAGCCTCAACACACTCATTCGCAAAGACGTTCTTCACATCACAGATATGCAGAATATGATCGTCAGCGTCAACCGTTTCCACAACGGCAGCGTGAATGACCAGGCGGGAAGATACGGGAGCATTGATTGCTGTTCCCTCAATTTCCTGCATGGGGATATTCAGCTTCTCCACCTTGTTTGTATCTCTGCCGGAGGATGTTCCACAGCCAATCAGCACACCGGCAAGGTCAGCGCCGGGAATGGCAACGACAACCTCCTTGTTGGCAGCCAACAGTTCCAGGGAATAGGCCCCCTTGTTCAGCGAGAACACAATTTTGCCGGGGGCGGTGGAGGCATAAGTCCAAAATGCGAGTGTTGCCAGATTAGTGGTGCCGTCAGGTTTCTCCGTACAAATGAGCGTCATAGAGTTCGGAGAGGTGAATACAGGCGCATCTGCGATTTTAATTTTTTCCATGGCCAAGGTTCCTTTCTATTGCGATATTTTAGTTTAGGCCAATTTATAAAAGGCTTTATGCCTATTATTATACAGCCAATGCGTTTTCCCGCAAGTACGCACTTCGATGTTGGGTAACGCACTTTTAGGTAACTATTGAGAGTTACAGTAGTTTTCTTGAAATTATTTGACATATTGAGTTCCATTATTGACTTTCTCCATTGATTTTTTCGGGATGTTGCAGTACAATTAAGAGGTAACATTCTGTTTCTAATGTAATGGAGGTGCGTTTGAAAATGAAACCCGAATTACTGTCCGAATGTCCGGTAGCAATGACTGTCCAACTCATCGGAACCAAATGGAAATTGCTGATTATCCGAAATCTGTTGATGCGTCCATGGCGTTTCAATGAATTGCAGAAATCATTAGACGGCATCAGTCAAAAGGTGCTGACTGACAACCTGCGCACTTTAGAGGCAGATGGCATCATTACACGCACTGTTTACGCAGAAGTTCCACCAAGAGTTGAATATGCGTTGTCAGAATTAGGTGAAACGATGCGTCCGATTTTTGATGCAATGGAAACATGGGGAAACAAGTATAAAAAACGCTTGGGGTGATTTCAGTGCGAAATCAAAAGCCCTGACACAAGGGCAACTGTGTCAGGACTATTGATTTTAACAATAAATCAGTTCTGCAAAAATGATTTCCTCCACCTGGGCCTTACAGCAATTCATCAGCCCCACCCAGCGCATGGGGTCACGGGCTTTCAAGTCCTCGGTGGCCCCGGCCTCCTTTGCCATTCCCGGCATCATGCTATCCAACAGGTCTTGGGCGGCATCCTCGGTTTCCAGCAGATGGGCATACAGCTTGCCCTCCATCACCAACTCGGCCCAAACGATGGGACGATGCTCTTTCAGATACCGCAACCGCAACAGGCCATACTTGCCCAGGCCACGGTCGGGGTATGGTTCCGCTGTCAGGTCGGGGATGTAGTAATCGCCCACTTTTACATAGTCCAGTTCGATTTTCATTGTGCTGCCCTTTCTCCCTTACGGGTCATCGTCCGGCACAAGCGCAATCACATCGGAAATATCACAGTTCAGCGTTTCGCAAATCTTGATAAGGGTGGGCATGGAGATATGCTCCCCCTTGCCCATGTTGGCGATATGGTTCGTTGTCAAATGCGCCTGGAGCCGCAAATCTTTCTTGCTCATATTTTTGTCAATCAGTGTTTTCCAGAGCGGTTTATAGCTGATTTTCATAGCCTGTTCCACCTTTCCGGGCTGGGGCCAGCAGGAGTAGCCCCGGCCCTATGGCCTTTCGGCTATTATACCGCCTCCGTTGAGAAAACACAATGCACTGTTGCAATTCTTCTCCAAAAACTGCGGCATACACAACGCATTTGTCTTTACATCAATTTAGGTGTCAAGTGCTTCATGCCCTGGCTCTTTGCGCCGGGGTTGTCGTTGCCGTAGCCCTCAAGCAGATTGATAACGCCCCAAATGCCGAGGCCCGCGCCCAGCGCGATAACGAGGGTCTGGAGAACACCAACCGCAGAATTGAAAAATGCCATAAAAAGCTCCTTTCCTGCCGCTCTATGCGGCTGCCCCAAAAGGGGCAAAGGGCGGTCTTGCCGCCAAAAAAGCCGCCGTATTCTTCCGGCGGCTGCGTGGGTATGGAAAACTGCGCCCGGTGGGGGCGCGTATCATGTAGCCAGTGTTTACGTTTCGGATTGTCTTACCACCTCCTTAAAGTCTGCTGGATATGGAAAAGGCGCAGACGGTATCAACCGCGCTGCGCCTGCTGCCGTTCATAGAGCCTTTCGCAAGCGGCGATAAACTGCCGGATTTCGGCTTGCCGCTGCTGCTCCTGCCGCTCCCTGTCCGTCATGGGCTTACGGGCGGGAAAAGGAATAATTTTCTTATTCACTGTCCCCGTCCTCCTGTAATTCCTCTGCGTCGATCTCGTAGTAGTCAAAGACTTCATCAGGCTTGACGATGGCGGGGCGGCGTCTTAGGTGCTTCTCCATGTCAAAGGCGTTTTTGGGGTCTGCGTCGGACAGGTGCTTATACTGTGGGTGCTTCGTTATATCAAACTTATCCGAGAAGAACGGGCGCACCCCGCGCACCTGTAAAATGCACTTGCCGCCGTCCATGACGGCAATTTCGTCCTGCGTCATAAGCTCCTTGCCGAGCTTTTGGTAGTTTAGCCCGTGGGACAGCTCCCGCCCCCGCGTTTCGGACGTGTTGAAGCTGTCAATCGTTTCCTTGCCGAGTATTTCCGAGATTTCTTTTAGGGCGACTACTTTTTCATTAACTTCATCTTGCAAAAAACCACCTCGCTTTTAGGGGGAATGGGGCAGGATTTATCTGCCCCATTCCTCGGTGTCGGTCATATCTGCATTGTGGCTGTTCGCCGCTTCCATCACGTCGTAGTAAGCCCAATGCCGCTTGTCCATGTCGGTAAAGGTATTGAGCCTGCGGAGATTGGCGGTGATATATTCCTCGTCGGCGGTACGCCCCAGCAGACGGTTTACGATTGCCACGACTTCGGCGCGGGTGATACTCCGCTCCCCTCGGAAAGTGCCGTCCCCATAGCCAAAAATCCAGCCGTGAAGCGCGGCGTCCTTGATGTATTCAGCCGCCCAATAGCCAGAAGAAACATCGTCAAAGCCGCTGTATTTCTCCATCAGCTCGTCCGCGCCCTCGCCGTAGGCGTCAAAGAAGCGCACAGCCATAGCGGTAAACTCGGCGCGGGTGATTGCCCGGTCAGGGGCAAAGCGGTTATCTCCGCACCCGTAGGCAATGCCGTAGCCCGTCAGGTACTTCACATAGCCGGAGTACCAGCTATTCGCCGGAATGTCGCTAAACTTGGTCTTGGCAGCGGCGGTAATGGTGTCGCCGTTCTTATCTGCCAGCAGACGGGCGAAAATGGCGGCGGCTTCGCTGCGGGTCATATTGCGCTCCGGGCCGAAAGTGCCGTCCGGGTAGCCGTAGATATACGCGCCGTGGCGTTCTGTCACAGCGACAGCGGGGACGGTCAGCTTGCCGTTTTCATCGGTCTTGCCCTCGGCGGTCTGCTTCAAATCCCCTTTGACAAGGACGGTCAAGCCCTCCTGCGGCTGCTTCTTGTGGTCGGTGACGGTCACAGTGATACGGTTATCGGGAACAGGGGTTTTGTCCTTGGAAAGCAGTATCGTTACCGTCGTTTGGTCTGCATAATCCAACAGACGGGAGTTCGGCAAGCGGATAGAAATGCTGCCCGCCTTATCCAGCGCAACGCCCGCGCCGGAAACGGGGTTTTTGGTGTCCGTATCGGTGACAATGACGAGATACCCGCCTACAACGGCCTCCCCGTGGGTGTCGGTGGTGGCGGTCAGGTATAGCTTCGGGGTAGCTTCTGTTTCCAGCGTTTTCCCGCAGCTCTCACATTCCTTGTGGCGGCTTCCCTCGCTGTCGGTGGTCGGCTCTTTGTCGGTAATCCAGTCGCCCAGCTTATGCCCGGTGGCGTCGGCATACTCGCCCTTGTAGCTGTCGCCGCAGCGGGAACAGGTGAACGTGGTATAGCCCATCTTCTCACAGGTGGGGGCGGTGGCTTCGCCCTTGTAATCATGTCCCAGCGCATTTTTCAGCACAGCCCCGCACGTCGTACAGGTTTGGGGTGTGGTACAGGTAGCGGGGTCGCCGGGGGTGTGACCTTGGGCGGCGTCGCCCTCCAAGCGGTGATAGCCGCAGCGGGTACAATGGTATTCTGTCACGCCCTCGCCGCCGCAGGTGGCGTCGGTGACGGTGGTGCCGCTGTCCCAGCTATGCCCCAGCGCGTCGGTGTAGTCCGTCACAAAAGAGCTGCCGCAGCCCGCGCAGAGGTGGAGCGTAGAGCCACCTGTTTCACAGCTTGCCGGGGTTACAGCGGCCTTGTAGTTATGGGGCAGCGCGGAAGTTACGTCGGTAATCTGGCGGTCGCCGCAAACCGTACACTCCTTGACGGTATAGCCGGGGGCGGTACAGGTAGCCGCGACGGAATAGGTCTTATAGCTGTGTTCGCTTTTGGGGGTGTCGGTAGCCTTTACCTCGCCGCAGCGGGAGCAGATTTCAAAGAGCTTGCCGCTGTCCTCACAGGTGGCGTCCCGGACAACAATACCTTGCCAGCTATGGCCTAAAGCGTTTGTATAGTCCCGCTTCTCGATCTTCCCGCACTCGGTACAAAGATAGCGGTCATAGCCCAGCGTCAGGCAGGAAGCATTAACGCTGTCCAGCAGCACAAAGCGGTGGTTGTCCCCGCAAGCATTGTCCTTACAGCAGTTCCCGCCGCAGTTCTGATTGGCGCAGCCGCAATCTGGGTCGCCGCAGCCGCAAGGACAGGTTTTCCCGGTGCTTCCCTCATGCAGCCAGACATAGGCCACGCCGTTTTCGGTCATGCTGGTGTTTTTGTAGGTATAGGTGATCTCATAGTAAACGGTGTACTGTCCCGCTTCGGTGTAGTTGGGGGCAGAAGCCAGCGTACACCTCTCCGCGCTGTTGCCATAGCGGATTTGCGTAGTAACGCCCGCTTCGGACAGGTCGGTGACGGTCAGGGTGTGGGGCTTGCCGTCCGCTTCGCCGTAGTAGTCCGCGACAACGGATTTTGCCGCCGTATAGGATTTCTTTTCATAGCCGCAAAGGGTACAAGCGTCCTTGACGACAAACCGCTGGTGTGCCAGCTCCGGCACGATCTCCCGCTGCAAGTCGTGACGCTCCAAGCTGCTTTTCTCGGTGTGGTGGGTGCCGTAGCAGAAGCAGCAGTAAGAACCGCCCTTGACGGTCTTTGTATGGTGGGCGTCGTCGGCATACTCATAGCTCGCGCTCTCGTCCAAGTCCTCCATAAACTCGGCGGCGCAATCGTACAGCCAGTACACATTACGGGCATAGCCATAATCGCCCACGTCCATGTTGCTGTTGATAGTGCCGCAAGTTTCACAGACGGCCTTTGTCCAATGGAAGCCCGTATAGTGGGCGTCCACGCCGGGAGTGCCGTCATTGACGCTGCCCTTGTTCTCACCGTCATTCATTGTGCCGTCTGAATACTTGACGTTGCGCAGCAGCGCGGATTGTCCGTCGCGGGTGTATTCGGGTGTGCGGAAGATTTCAAAGCTGGTGGCCTTGCCGCACTCATGGCACGTCCCGGTTTCCCGCGTGACAACGGCGTTTGCGTCCAGCTCGTTTGTGCGGTTGTTGGCGGTCAGCCAATGCTCGGCGGGGTCATGGTAGCCGTTTTCCTGCGCCGCAAACGCGGCGGGGACAAGGGAAAAGAGCATTACGACGGCAAGCAGTCCCGCAAGCCCTCTGCGAATGTGCTTTTTATTTGTCATGTAATTCCTCCTTATGACGTTTAGATTTTTGATGTTTTGAGTTCCGGCGTCCCGCTTCTCCCGTCAGGGTGGAACGCCGGACACAAAAAGAGGGCAGCCGCTTTCACGGTTGCCCTGTGCTGTGCGGTTCGTCAAATCCGCACCCGCAAGCCGCTCAAATCCTCGGCGCGGATTCCCACGAGATACCAGTTTTCGCCGTACTCAATGCGGGTGGGCTTCCACTTGCGGCCTGTGAACACTTCCAGCGTGTCGCCGCAATGCAGCCCGCCGTAGTAGTCCCCAAGGCCAAAGCGAATGTCGTAGCGGTCGGTTCGCTCGTCGAAAATCAAGGCTCCCTGTTTCATGCTGTGCGCTCCTTTCAGATTTGCCCCGTCGCCATATCGTGGGCGACAAGGGAAGTGTAGTAGTTGTTGATGGTGGACGGGGCATTGAAAAGCACCGTCCGTAGGTACTGCTTCATGTTGCGGATTTTGGTGGTGTTCTCCTGCATACAGTCCAGCACAAAGCGGATATGTTCGCTGTCCAGCTTCATAAACTTTGCCTTTACCAGCTCGGCGGGGTAGTCGTCCCCGGCAATCCGTACCGTCGTCCTCGCGGTGCAGATGGTTTCCAGCATAATGTCCACAAGCTCGTCCAGCCTGTCCCGGTCAACGTGGCTGTCGGTTACGAGAATGTCATAGCTGATATTTTCCATGATGATCTCCCGGTAAATCTCAACCGCGCTTTGTGTTGCCGCTTCCTTTCGCTTCCGTTCCGGCGGCGTAGCCGCTGCCCCGCCAAAGGGAGAGGGGTCAGGGGAAAGGATAGGAATGGAATCGGTACTTGATAAATCCGTACTTGATTGGTCTTTTTTTGGTAAATCAGTTCTTGATATATCTTTATTTAATTGCGTTGGATTTTCCTGCGTAGGTTTCTCTAAAATGTACCCAATAAAGTGGACACAGATCAAGGAGAGGAAACCCGAGATGTGGACGAGGCAAAGAGGCATACGTC
>ERZ808042.320-NODE-320-length-35782-cov-9.709621_pt1 | contig 35782 bp, 28 predicted proteins | sample MGYA00380193_ERZ808042 | MGnify/ENA primary metagenome ERZ808042 (study PRJEB31490, sample SAMN06133401) | mouse gut metagenome | isolation source: M1_2 | host: mice | place: China: Chengdu | collected 2015-05 ...
GACACCGACGTGGCTTCCGAGATGATGAAGTACACCAAGAACAACATCCTGATCCAGTCCGCCCAGGCCATGCTGGCCCAGGCCAATCAGGTGCCCCAGGGGGTCCTTCAGCTCCTCCAGTGATAGGCTCTCCTATCGTTCTTGGCAAAACCGCATAGACACCAAGGGGGGCGGGCCTCGGCCCGTCCCCCCGTTTTTTGCAATGGGGCCTGTGGGAAAAACGCTGTCCAAGACAACGTCTTTCCCATGCGCCCCAGAAGAAAAGGAGAGATACGCCATGTCAAAACCGCTGCTGTCCATTGGGATGATATTCAAAAATGAAATTCGCTGTCTGGAGCGGAGCCTGAAATCCCTCCAGCCCCTGCGGGACGCCATCCCCTGCGAGCTGGTCATGGCCGACACCGGCTCCGACGACGGCAGCCGTGAGATTGCGGAAAAATACGCCGATATTCTCTTTGATTTTCCCTGGATCAACGATTTTTCCGCCGCGAGAAACGCAGTCATGGACCGCTGCTCCGGGGCGTGGTATTTTTCTGTGGACGCGGACGAGTGGCTGGACGAAGACATTGAGGAGCTGACCATCTTTCTTCAGAGAAGCGAAATAGAGCCGTATGATGCCGCCGGGGTGCGCGAATACAATTATTACTCCACGGATCCCAACGGCGGCTACGCCGTATTCACGGCCCAACGGCTGCTGCGGATGTCGACGGGGATACGCTATCAAAACCCGATCCACGAGGTTTGGCCTTTAAGCGGGCACGAGCGCGTGTCCTTGCTCCATACCGTGCTGTATCACGACGGTTATGTTAATTTGAGCGGGGAGGCCGGCAGGGAAAAGCGGGCGCGCAATCTGGGGCCTCTTCGGGAGAGGCTGCGAAAATACCCCAATGACTTGGGCATCCGCGTGCAGATGATTGAAAGCGATGTAGGAGAGGCCGACTATCTGAAGCAGGTCCGCCGTGCGGTGGCGCTGCTGCGGAAACGGCCCCTTGGTTGGGAATTCCACGGCCCCGCGATTATGCGCTATGCCGTTTCCGCCGCCCTGGACGAGGATCTTCCCGAGATGGAAGAATGGCTGGAATTGGCGGAAAAGTGGTTCCCCGATTCCTACTGCACCAGAATCGACGCGTCCTTTATCGCCACCATTTATTACTACCAAAAAGAAAACTATGAAAGCTGTGTTCGGTGGGCGGAAATTTATTTGAAGGGTTTAGCTGATTTTAACGCTGGAAAAAACGTCTGTGCGGAACAGCTGCGGGCGGCTTTAAAGCGGGGAAGCCCGACCAGCGAATCAAGTGTGCGAATTCTGCTTGGGCGTTCTTACTATGAGATTGGGAATATGGAACAGGCGGAAAATGTCATTACAGCAATTGATTATGGTTCTCTGGATATGTACTGGACCGCAAATTTGTTGATGCTTCAGCAGCTTTTGCATTTTCGCACCGGGATCAATACCGTACCACTGATTATTGCCTTTTGGGATGGTATTTCCGCGCCGGTCCCCAGCGAGGAATATGCCCGTCAGCGCGTTGTGCAGTTTTTGGAAACTGGAAGCCGGGTATTCGGGCCGAAATATCATGAGGAGGAGGATTTGGAGCACTTTCAACGCCGTACATATACGCTGTTTCCTCCCCTGCGCGGCAAGTGCGAGCTGGGTAACGCCGCCGCCGCGCTGGACGCAGCATCCGTCCCGGAGGCGGAAGATATCCTTCGCTCCGTGGAAAAATGGGATGAGTTTCCGATCTTCGCTTTGCTGGATCTTCTGGAGCGCGGCGTTCGTCTGCCTCTTCCAGGGAAGCAAATAAATATTGAGCAAATGGACAGCTTGGCATCACGGCTGGCCAACGGCGGGGAGCGGCTGTTCACTCTTGCCGTACATACGGCGGAACAGACCGGTTCTGAGGACCGGCAAGGTTTGTGCTGGGCGCGCGGGCTGCTGTTGGCCGCTGTGCGGGAGTATCCATGGAACAAGGAAGGGCGAGACGCAGGACAAGGCATGGCGCTGGCCCGTTCTTTTGCAAAAACTGAGAAGAAATTTTTGCGTCAATGCTATGTTCCTGAGATACTGCAGGAAGATACACTGTTTATCCTTCCTCCCATGCACCGGTTCGGCTGGTATTGTGTCCGGGCCTTCGACGCTTTGGACGCGGGAGACGCGGCAGGCTATGTGCGGTTTCTCCGGGAGGGGCTGGCCGTCTGTGAAAGCATGAGAGATATGACGCAGTTTCTGCTGGAGCACACGCCGGAGCTGCATAGGCCGGAGCCTTCCGCCGAGCTGAACGCTTTAGCCGAGCAGATCAGGTCCGTATTGTCCAGCTTCGCTGTGGACGACCCGGCGGTGGCGTCGCTGAAGCAGAGCGAAGCGTATCGGAAAGTGGCGCACCTCATTGAGGGGATGGAAGCCGCCGCAGCAGAAGGCCAGAGATCAGTATCTCAGAAAACATAAATCAGCATAAGCGCAGGCAGGCAGCCCCTCTCCCTTCCAGATTTCCCGCTATGCTGAACAGAAAGGAGCGCTTGCTATGCAGGACCGCGGCGTGGTGCAAGTCGTGAATACCGACCACTTGCCGCCCCCTACGGAGGCGGACGATCTATATAATTCCCGCAAAAATGCCTATGAATCATTGTCGGACGGCTCGCCTGAGGTGACCATTCTCGTAATCGCGTACAACCGCCTGGAGAAAACAAAGCGTTGCGTTACGTCCATATTAGAGCACACTCAAGAGATTGATTATGAGCTCCTGCTGGTGGATAACGGCTCTGAGCCCGACACGCTGGACTATTTCCAGTCGGTACGGCATTCTCAGAAGAAAATCATTCGAATTACTAAAAATTTGGGGGAACAATATGCCCTCAACCTGGCTATGCGCTCCTTTTCCGGTCGATACTTTGTGCGGGTGACAAACGACGTAATCGTGACAAAAAACTGGCTTTCCAACCTCCTGCGCTGCATGGAGTCCGATCCCCGCATTGGAATGGCGGCCCCCGGCTCCTCCAATATCAGCAATTTACAGGAAATCCCGCTTTCCTTCTCCTCCTATGATGAGATGCAGGAAAAGGCCGCGGATTATAACCAGAGTGACCCTCGAAAGTGGGAGGAACGGCTTCGGCTTATCACTGTGATTATGCTGGTCAGGCGGGAAGTGGTCGAAGTAACGGGAATGATCGACCGGGGCTTTTACCATGACTTTGGCGATGATGATTTCACCGTCCGTGTCCGCAGGGCCGGATACAGGCTGATGCTGTGCATGGATACCTTTGTCCACCATGACCACGATTTCCGCCATGGCGAGGATAAAGATCAAAAAAAATTTCAGCTCTCTTTGGAAAAAGGCAGGAAGAATTTTCAAGACAAGTATCGCGGTTTAGACAGCTGGTCTGATATGACCAATTATGAGGAATATCTTCCACATTTTTTCTCCAACGGGGCACTCCCTCCTGCTCCGCGCATTATGGGCGTGGATGTTCGATGCGGGCTGCCTATCCTGCAAATCAAAAACGAGCTCCGTCATCGCGGTATCACGGATGTAAGTATGACCGCATTTACCACGCAGGCGAAGTACCTTTGCGATTTGCAAACAGTTTGCGATGAGGTCGCCTGTGACCGGATAGAGCGGATCTCTGATTTTCTGGAATATCGGAATTTTAATTATATTGTCCTGGGACAGCCTATCAATACATATTCGGAATTCCCCAGGCTGCTGCGAAGCCTTTTACGGGCACTGCGCCCTGGCGGAGCACTGTTTTTAAAGCTGAAAAACACACAGGATATTCTCTCCTATCTCACCATGTTTGGGTACACCTTTCCTCTTGAGGAGTTCGCAGTACAGATCACATTGGAGCAGTTCAATCAGTCGCTTCAACTGCTCCAGGTTCAAAGCTGCAATATCCTGAATATTCCCCACCAGGTGGATCCAAAATCTCAAAATGTGGTTTTTGCCGCCCTGGAACAAAGCAAACTGTCGAACAATGTCCAGCAGGTGTTTGATCAGCTTATGGTCAAGGAATATGCGTACTGTATTAGAAAGTAAGGGGTACACTACTTATGAAGGTTGTTATTTTAGCCGGCGGCCTGGGTACCCGCATCAGTGAGGAAAGCTACCTGAAGCCCAAGCCCATGATCGAAATAGGGGACCAGCCGATCCTGTGGCACATCATGAAATACTATTCCAGTTTCGGATTTCACGATTTCATTATCTGCTGTGGGTATAAGGGCCATGTCATCAAAGAGTATTTCGCGGACTATTACCTCCATCGATCCGATGTAACCTTTGATTTTTCCAACGAAAACCATATGACCGTCCATCAAAATGTGGCCGAACCCTGGCGGGTGACTTTGGTGGATACCGGGCTGATGACTCAGACCGGGGGACGGGTCAAGCGGGTGCGGAAATACATCGGGGATGAGCCCTTCATGCTCACCTACGGTGATGGGGTCTGCGATATCGATCTAAACGCCCTGCTGGCCCAGCACCAAGCTTCCGGCAAAGCCGCGACGCTCACCGGCATCCAGCCCGCGGGACGGTTTGGCGTGCTGGATGTGGACGGGCAGACCGTGACGGGCTTCCGAGAAAAGGCCAAGGAGGACGGCGGCTGGATCAACGGCGGATTTATGGCTTTTGAGCCGGAGATTTTTGAGCTGCTCAGTGATGACAGCTGTGTTTTGGAGCGGGAACCGTTAGAAACCCTGGCCCAGGAGGGGCGGCTGGGGGTATACCGGCACGGCGGCTTCTGGCAGTGTATGGACACGCAGAGGGACAAAACCAGGCTGGAAGCGCTGTGGCAAAACGGAGACGCGCCATGGCGCATATGGTGATTGACATGAAACAGCTGGAATTTTACCGCGGCAAACGGGTATTCGTCACAGGACATACCGGCTTCAAGGGCTCATGGCTGTGCGCCATCCTGACGATAGCGGGTGCCCAGGTGACGGGCTATGCCCTTCCTCCCGCCGACCCAAGCTTATATAAGCTGCTCGGCCTTGGTCAGAAGATGCACAGTGTGTACGGAGACATCCGGGACCTGGACAAGCTGTGGGGTGCTTATGAGCAGGCGCGGCCGGAAATCGTGTTCCATCTGGCCGCCCAGCCCATTGTCCGGGAGGGCTACCGGGACCCGGTGGGCACCTATTCCGCTAATGTGATGGGGACGGTGCACCTGCTGGAATGCGCCCGGAAAATGGGATGTGTACGTAGTTTCGTCAACGTTACAACAGACAAGGTCTATGAAAATCGCCGGTGGCCCTGGGGCTACCGGGAGACGGACAATTTGAACGGCATCGACCCTTACTCCAATTCCAAATCTTGTTCGGAACTGGTGACGGACAGCTATCGGAGCAGTTTTCTCGCGAGCCAAGGTGTGGCGGTAAGCACGGCCCGGGCCGGGAATGTAATCGGAGGCGGGGATTTCGCGCCGGACCGGGTCATCCCGGACTGCGTCCGCGCCGTTCAAAAGGGCGAGGCCGTCCGGCTCCGAAATCCCAACTCCATCCGCCCCTACCAGCACGTGCTGGAACCCCTGTCCGCCTACCTGCTGATCGCCCGGCGGCAGTGTGAGGACGCCTCGCTGGCAGGCAGCTATAATGTGGGGCCGGACAGCCGGGACTGCCTGACCACTGGACAGCTGGCCGACTTGTTCTGTCAAAGCTGGGGCGAGGGGGCCCACTGGGAGCATACAGGAGAAACCGGTCCCCATGAGGACGCCATTCTCAAGCTGGACTGCTCAAAGGCGCAAAGCGTTTTGGGCTGGAGACCGAGGTGGCACGTGGAGCGGGCCGTGGCGGAAACGGTGGCCTGGACGAAAAATTGGCTGGCGGGGCGCGATATGGGCGTATATACGGCGGGGCAAATTGAATCCTACTTTTGCGCAACGCAAGGGGGGAGGGAATGATTCATGATTCAGGCCATATCTGTAAACCCGCCCGAAAAGATTCAACGTTATACAGAACTTATCATATCAGATGAACCTCTGGAGGGCTTTCCCCTCCTCTCCATTGACCGGGACAGCTATATTGTACGGGCAGAGGTTCAAAGCGGGATCGATTTCCGCCCAAAGGATGGGCGGCACTGCTTAGCCATCGGCAAGGGGTGTTCATTGGCGGATGGAATCACCTTTATGATCGACCTGAACCATGATTACCGCGCTGTCGCCCAAGGGGCCAACGCTTTTCTGGGCGGCATTGTTCCTGTGGAAAAAACGCCGAGAAAAGGCACTATTATTATTCAAAATGACGTTTGGGTTGGACATGGGGCAACTATTATGGCCGGTGTGATATTGCATAACGGCTGTATCGTCGCCGCGGGGGCCATGGTCACAAAAGACGTTCCGCCTTATGCCATGGTGGGCGGCAACCCAGCAAAAGTTCTCGGTTACCGCTTTGCGCCAGATACCGTTACGGCACTTCAAAAAATAGCTTGGTGGGACTGGCCGGAAAAAATGCAGTGGGACAGGCGGGAAGATTTTGCCCTTTCAGCAGAAGAATTTGCAAAAAAGTATCTTCCGCTCACGGAGGATACTGGGGCCAGCCCCCTGCCGGGCAATGGCCCCAGTACCGTGTACTTTCCAGTCGACGTGGGGGAGCCTTTCCCAGTCTACCCTAAAGTTCTGAAGGAGTTTTTTCAAAAAGACCGTCCCAATGTGGAACTCTTGATCTACATCCCCGCGGAGCGTTCCACTGAAGAAAACATCCGCGCCATTGAACGCATTTTAGAACAACATGAGGCTTGTGACAGCTGTGTGACACTTCAAACCGGGGTGACCCTTGAGGAGTGCGTATTATTTCAGGGGGCGGACTACTACGTTGCTACCCGCGCGAAAGAGACCGTCTACCGAACCTGCCTGGCGGACCGCTATGGCACGAAAGTACTGTTTGGTACAGATGACGGCCTGTTTCCATCTGATTTGCAATAACGGGCATAATGCTTGCTTGACCTGACCCTGTAAAACCGGTCAAGGCAAGCAATATGCTGAATGTTTTGCCGACACCAATTTTAGTTTCCGGAAGCTCCGTCTCTCCCCTGGAGGTTTGCTATGTACCGATGTGGTGCCGACTGGATGGAGCAAAAAACGCTTCGACCGTCTGAAACGCTTTGAGAAAAGAGAGGTGGACAATAATGGGCTCTTTTGTGTTTCGCGCCACACACATAGAAGGCCTGTCGCGGATTGTCCCCATTTTTTCCCGCGACCGGCGCGGGTACTTTTCCAAGACCTTTGAGCGGGAAATATTCGCAGAGCATGGCTTATGCCTGCATGTAGCGGAGGAGCTGGAAACCAGCTCCTCCCGCAACACGCTGCGGGGACTGCACTTTCAACGGCGCCACAGCCAGAACAAGCTGGTTAGAGTATTGTCTGGCGAGGTTTATGATGTGGCAGTGGATTTGCGGCCTGAATCAAAGACTTTTGGGAAATGGCAGGGCTTTACGCTATCTGCTGAAAACCGGGAAATGCTGTATCTTCCAAAGGGGTTTGCCCACGGCTTTTTGGCCCGCCAGGATCACACCATTGTGCATTACCTGTGCGGGGACCGATACGACCCGGAGAGCGAGGACGGCATCCTCTGGAACGATCCGGAGCTGGCAATCGACTGGCCCCTGGACAGGGGGATGGCCCCGAGCCTGTCCGCGCGGGATCAGGCATTTCAAAGCTTCGCGGCATTTCGGCGCTCCATTGAACAGGAGTAAAGGGTCCTATGAAAAAGGTGCTGATCACAGGTATCACCGGTTACATCGGCTCACAGCTCGCGAAAACGCTGACTTCACACTGTGTTGTGTATGGTTTGGTCCGCCAGCCGCTGAACGCGGCCTATCTTTCCCCGGAGCTTCAAAAGCAGTTGACGCTTTTCCCCTGCGATGGCGGCGCTGAAAGCGTTCTGGCGGCGTTGAGGTCCAGCCGCCCTGATGTGGTTTACCATCTGGCAGCCCACTATACGACCGCCCATGACATGGACGCGATTTCGCGGTTAATTGCCAGCAACCTGTCTTTTGGCGCATATTTGCTGGAGGCGATGCAGGAGCTCCACTGTAACAGGCTGGTCTACGCCACTACGGTCACAACTCATCGCGCACAGGCAGAATACCATCCACGCTCTCTCTATGCCGCCACAAAGCAGGCATTTACCGATCTTGTGGAATATTATACCGGAATTGGGCCTCTCCACGCGGCGGGGGTGGCGCTGTCCGATACTTATGGGCCAGGGGATCAGCGCCCGAAAATTTTAAACCTGATCCGGCGGGCAATTATGGAGAGCGCGCCCTTGGATTTGACCTCTGGCCGACAGGTATTCGACGCGGTTTTCATCGATGATGTGGTACGCGGCCTGGTATGTGCCGCCAACGCCACGGAATATGCGGGAAAAGCTCACCAGATCTTCCAGCTCAGCAGCTTAGAGCCGTACACGTTGCGGGATACGGTAGCGCTTCTACTGCGAGCCAACGGGCTGAAGCTTGAAGCCAATTGGGGCAGGCTGCCTGATCCGGACAGCCTGTCAGAACGTCCGATTCAGATATATCCCACACCGCCGGACTGGAAGCCGGAAATTACGCGGGAAGATGGCCTGCGGCTGTTTTGGAACCAAAACACAGTTTGAACAGGGGGAAGCAAAAATGGATAACCGGCACTGCCGTTTCTGCGGCCACAAATTAAGCCATACCTTTGCCGATTTGGGCCTCTCTCCTCTGTCGAATGAATATCTGACGGCAGATGATCTGGATCGGGGACAGATGTTCTACCCATTGAAGGTGCGGGTGTGCGAAAAGTGCTTTTTAGCTCAGACGGCGCTTTACCAGCGCCCGGAGCAGATTTTCGGGGAATATCAATATTTCAGCTCCTACTCCGAAAGCTGGCTGGCCCACTGCAGGGCTTATGTGGATTATATTATCCCCCGGCTGTCCCTCACGCCAGCCGGCCACGTGCTGGAAATCGCCTGCAATGATGGATACCTGCTGCAATATTTTCGTCCCTACGGCATCCCCGTCAAGGGAATTGAGCCGGCGGAAAACGTGGCGGCGGAGGCCAGAGCCAAAGGGATCGAGGTAGAGTGCTGCTTTTTCGGGGCCGGCACTGCCGGGGATATCGCATCTCGGGACGGTCTCTACGACCTGGTGATTGGCAACAATGTACTGGCCCATGTGCCGGACATCAACAGCTTTGTGGAGGGGCTTGGCATCGTTCTGGCCCCCAAGGGGACAATTACCATGGAATTCCCCCATCTGCTCCAGTTAATTGAGCAATGCCAGTTTGACACCATCTATCACGAGCATTTCCATTACCTCTCACTTGGAACGGTTCAGCGCATTTTTGAAGCCCATGGATTGATTATCTACGATGTGGAGGAGCTCCCCACCCACGGCGGGTCCCTGCGGATCTACGCGGCACATCGGGAATATGGCCAGATATGTATGCGGAACGCCGTCCGTACCCTTTTAACGCGGGAACAGGACTTCGGCTTGGAGGACATCCAGTCATACGCGAGCTTTTCAAAGAAAATTCAGAAAATCAAGCTGGATACCCTGTGGCAGCTCAGCGAGTGGAAGCAGAGCGGGAAACGCGTTGCCGCCTTTGGCGCGGCGGCAAAGGGGAACACGTTCCTCAACTATTGTGGGATCAAAAATGATCTGATCGACTTTGTGGTGGACTCCAACCCCCACAAGCAGGGGCTGTACCTTCCCGGCAGCCTGATCCCCATTGTGGGCCGGGAGGCATTGTGGGAGTATAAGCCGGACTACCTGCTGATTTTGCCATGGAATCTAAGGGATGAGATCGTTAAGGCGGCAGGGTCCATCCGGGAATGGGGCGGGCAGTTTGTGGTCTGCATTCCGCGGCTGGATGTATTTTAAAGAATCGTCCAGCCGCGCGTCAATAGTTCCTCCCTGTCCCAGCGGACGTTGGCGGAAAGGATGGCGCTGGACGATCTGGGCCCTCCAGCCGGTGAAGGTCTTGAGGCGAATCCGCAACCGCTCGTTTTGGTGCCACGCCTTGGCTGTACCCGCATCCAATTTATTCGCTGTCGATTTTCAAAATCAGTTCCAGCACACGCCGGGCGCAAATCTCTAAATCGGTCCGTGTCACCAGCCCCCGCTCCATGGCGGCTCGCACCCGCTCCGGGTAGCCGCTGGCCATCTTCAAATCGTTCCCAGCCAGGATTTCCTTGTACTGCTCGCCCCGGGTCCACCAGTCGGTCATGACCATCCCGTCATAGCCCCACTCATCCCGGAGGATATTGGTCAGCAGCTCCCGGCTCTCCGAGGCCCGGCGGCCATTGATGACGTTGTAGGAGCTCATGATGGCCCAAGGTTTCGCCTCCCGCGCAATGATTTCAAAGGCTTTCAGGTACAGCTCCCGCAGGGCCCGCTGGGACAGGCGGGAGTCGCTGTGCTTCCGATTGGTCTCCTTGTTGTTGCAGGCGAAGTGTTTTACTACGGCGGCCACCTTTTGGGACTGGATGCCCCGGACCATGGCCCCGGCCAGCTTCCCGGTGAGCAAGGGGTCCTCCGAGTAGTACTCAAAATTGCGACCGCACAGGGGGCTGCGGTGGAGGTTGACGGCGGGGGTGAGCCAGAGGCTGATGTTGTTTTCCCGCACCTCTCCGGCCCCGGCCGCCCCCACCTGCTCCACCAGCTCCCCGTCCCAGGTGGCGGCCAGCAGGGTGGCGCAGGGCCAGGCGGTGGTGCATATGCCCACCTCGGGCTGGAGGCGCAGTCCGGCGGGGCCGTCGGCGGTGGTGAGATTGGGCACGCCGTACTCGGGCAGGTTGCCCAGGCCGAAGGTGTTGGACACCCCCACGTTGGGCTGGCCTCCCAGCAGGTGGATCAAATCGTCGTCGCTGAGCTGGGCCATGAACTGGTCCAGGGTCAGCTCGCCCTCCGCCACGGCGGACAGGGGCTTCACCCCCGGCGCGAAGGGCTGGGTGAGCATCCAGCGCCCACGGCCCGGTGTGGCGGGAGCCACCGCCTCCGCCTGGGCGGCGGTGAGGGGCGTCAGGATGTTCTCGTTGGGGTCCACGGGGTCGGCGGCGGGCAGGTCCTCATAGCCGCCGTCCGCCAGCAGCCGCTTGGATAGCTGAGACGGGGCCAGATAGTCGCCGCACTGCCGGACCACCCGGGTGTCCTCCTGCTCGTATGCCCAAGCCAGCTCCCGGGCGTCCCGGACGCAGTTGCCCAGATAGAGCGCGTACCGGCCCTTTTCCAGCACCCAGGCGGAGGGGGCGATTTTGCCCAAATCGTCAAAGCTGGCCATATCCGAAACGGCAAAGGACAGCTCCACCGTCTGGCTCTGGCCTGGGGAGAGCAGGCGGGTCTTTTGGAAGGCCGCCAGGACTCGAGCGGGCTTTTGCAGCGCCCCCTGGGGAGGACGGCAGTAGAGCTGGACCACCTCTTTGCCGGAAAAATCCCCGGTGTTGGTGACCTGGACCTCCACCTGAACACGGCCGGCCCGGACCTGGGCCCGGACGGTCTCCAGGGCAAACGTGGTGTAGCTCAGTCCGTAGCCGAAGGGGTAGCACACCCGGCCGGCCATGCCGGGGAGGGTCTCAAAATATCGGTAGCCCATGTAAATGTCCTCGGTGTACTCCACGTAGTGGGGGGAGTCGTGGAAGTGGGCGGTGGAGGGGTAGTCGGACAGGTCCCGGGCGAAGGTGTCGGGCAGCTTGCCGCAGGGGGTGGCGGTCCCCATCAGCAGCTCCGCCATGGCGTCGCCCCCCTCCATGCCCCCCTGATAGGCCAGCAGCGCCGCGCCAATTCGGTCATTGTCGTGGAACCAGGACACGTCCACCACGCCGCCCGCGTTGAGCACCACCGCCACCTTGTCAAAAGCGGCGCACACCCGCTCCACCATGGCCTGCTCCCCGTCGTTCAGGTAGTAGTCCCCCCGGGGGAAGATGGCCTTGGCCTTTTTGGGCATGTTCAGCTCATCCGGCCAGGGATAGTTCTCCTCCAGGTAGAGCTCCGGCTCCCGGTCCCAGCCCTCGCCGGAGAACCGGCTGAGGACGATGACCGCCACGTCCGACCGCGCCCGGGCCGCCTGGACCAGCTCCCGTGGGAGCTCCGGCTCGGCCATCAGCCCCGGCACGTCCCCGGCGGCATAGCGCCCGGCCACGTAGTCCCGGTAAAAATCGGACAGCGGCTCAAACAGGGATACGCCCTCCGCCTTGAGCCCGTCATAGAGGCTGTGGACGTAGGCCACGGTGACGTCGCCGCTGCCGCCGCCCCCCTTCACATAGTCAAAGCTCCCCTTGCCGAAGAGGGCCACCCTTGTCCCCCGGGCCAGGGGGAGCAGATTATTGTTGTTTTTCAGCAGCACCATGCCCTCCCGGGCCGCCCGGCGGGACAGGGCGATATGTTCCGGGCACGCTGTCACGAAGCCGGACGGGGTGAGGGGCAGATTGGGCTGATACCGGGCGCGGATCCATCTTTCCATAGGGATTTCCTCCTTGTTAAAAGGGGAGCGCCGCCGGAACCGGCGGCGCTCCCAAAATCGTTTTTACTCCTTCACACCACCGAGGGTGACGCCTTCCACAATAAACTTCGACAAAAGCAGGTAGATGATAATAATGGGCACGATGGCGATGGTGATCATCATGTAAATTTTGCCCATGTCAAAGTTCATGTAGTCCGCGCCCCGGAGGGTGGCGATCATAATGGGCAGGGTCTGCTTGCTCTTTGAAGTGATGACCAGGGCGGGGATGAAGTAGTTGTTCCAGGACCCCACGAAGGTGAAGATGGCCTGGACCGCGATGGCGGGCTTCATGATGGGCAGCACGATGCGGTTGAAGGTGCCGAACTCGTGGCAGCCGTCGATGCGGGCGGCCTCGATGAGCTCCTTGGGCAGGGAGGACTGCATATAGCTGTGCATGAAGTAGAACACGGCGGGAGAGGCCACGGAGGGGATGATCAGGGGCAGCAGGGAGTCGTCCATGCCCATGCTGGTGATGAGGCGCAGGAAGCCCAGCGCCGTCACCTGGGTGGGCATGACCAGGATGGCCATGATGAAGGTGAAGGCCGCGTTCTTCAGCTTGAAGTCATAGGCATAGATGCCGTAGGCCGTCAGGGCGGAGAAGTAGGTCACGATGGCGGCGCAGCAGCCGGAGACGATCAGGCTGTTCTGGATGCCCTTCAGGATGGGGATGGCCGGGTCGTTGATGACGTTTATGAAATTGGTCAGAAAGCTGGAGCCGGGCAGGGCGGAGAAGCCGAGCTGGAGCTGGGCGTGGGAACGGGTGGCGTTGACAATCAGGATGTAGAAGAAGAACAGGCACAGGAAGGACAGGATAATCAGCACCACGTGGGCCAGGATGGACCGGCCGTTGGATTGTCTCTTCTCCATCATGCCGCGCCCCCTTTCTTGGCCATACGCTTGGCCCGCCGGGCGGCGGACTTGGAGCCGTCGGGGTCCGGGTCGGTGTTCATCTTAAAGACCAGCCAGCACAAAACGCCGCTGATGAGGAACAGGAACACGGACAGCGCCCCGGCGATGCCGTAGTTTTTGGCCTGGAGGTGCTTGTTGAGGTACATGATCAGCGTCATGGTGGTGCGGTCGGGCGCGCCCTTGCCGCCGGTGAGGATCTGGGGCACGTCGAACATCTGCAGGCCGCCGATGAGGGAGGTGATAAGGGTGTAGGTCAGCAGGGGCCGGATTTGGGGCAGGGTGATCTTGAAGAACTTTTGCAGATGGGTGCAGCCGTCCAGATCCGCCGCCTCGAAGATGGAGGGGTTGATGCCCATGATGGCCGCCATCAGCATGATGGTGGTGTTGCCAAACCACATCAGGAAGTTCATCAGGGCCACCAGGGTGCGGGCGCCCAGGGTGGACTCCATGAACCGGATGGCCTCCCCCACCACGCCCAGGCTGAGCAGGATGTTGTTGACGGGGCCGGAGTTGGAGAACAGGGCGAAGAACAGCATGGCGAAGGCGGAGGCCATAATCAGGTTGGGCAGATAGATGACCACCTTGAAAAACTGCTTGCCGCGGATCTTCAGCCGGGCGTCGGTGAACCAGGAGGCCAGCACCAGGGCGATGATGATCTGGGGCACAAAGCCCAGCACCCACATCACAAAGGTGTTCCAGGCGTACTTGGGCAGGTCGGAGGAGAGCAGGGAGATGTAATTGGACAGCCCCGTCCAGTTGGGGCCCACCGTTTTCAGGCCGAAGGCGTAATACTCATAGAAGCTGTTGCGGATGGTGTCCACCAGCGGGATCACGGAAAAGATGGCGTAGGTCAAGAAGAAGGGCAGGATGAACAGGTAGCCCCACTTGGCGTAGCTGACGCTTTTGATCTTTTTCTGGTTTTGCATAAGAGGTCCTCCTTTCATTGAATCAGCCGCGTGTCCGCTTACGGCCACTCCACGCCGCCGCCCACCAGCCAGGGATAGCGCTCGGTGATGGACATCTCAAAGTTGGCCTTGGCCTTGTCCAGGCTGATCTTGTTGTTGAAGTAGTCGCCGAAGGTGTTCTGGAACTCCTCCACGCAGCCCTGGTCATAGGAGGAGATATTGGACAGGTCGATATTGGCGGCCACCTTGGACAGCACGCCCAGGTAGTTCTGCCCGCCCAGCAGGTCGATGCCGAAGTCGGGGGACTGAGCCAGCTCCTCCATCAGGGGCTGGTCGTTGCTCATCTCGCCGTAGTTCATGGCCAAAGTGCGCAGGATGTCCCGGTCGGCGGTCATGGTCAGCATGATGTCCTTGACCTGGGCGGCGTTGTCGGTGCCGTTGGCGGCCACCAGCCAGGTGCCGCCCCAGAAAAAGCTCTGGGGGCTGGGGCAGACGGCCCAGTCCTGGGCGGCTGCGGTATCCTTCACGTTGGGGGCGATACACACGTCCAGGCCCCAGGCGGGGAGGAAGAAGCAGAACACCTTGGAGTCGGGGCCCATGTCCTTGTTCCACTCGTCGTTCCACTGGCCCGGCACGTTGTGGCTGACGCCGTTTTCAATGTCCTCCATGGAGCGCTCCACCCAGTTCATCATGTTGGGGTCCACCACCACGGTCTTGTCGTTCTTCACCCAGGGGGCGGAGACGTTGTTGGAATACACCCGGGCGGTGTCGGCCCGGCCGGAGTACATGTAATAGCCGGCTGCCTTCATCTGCTCAGCCGTCTCATAGAATTTATCCCAGTCGGCCACGGCGGCGCCCACGGTCTCCGGGTCGTCGGTGCCCAGCACCGCCTTGGCGATGGACCGGCGGTAGACCAGCATGCCGGGGGTGGCCTGGTAGCTCAGGCCCCGGATCTCACCGTCGGAGCCGGTCATGGCCTCCAGAGTGTATCGGTACTGGTTGGCGATATCCCCGTCGGTGATCCCCAGCTGGGAGATGGGGAGCGCCACATTGACCTCGGGGTCGACATACTTCAGGGCGTAGTCGGCCTCCACCAGAAACATATCCACCCGCTCGTCGGCGGGGACGCTGCCTTGCTTGAGCAGCGCCTCGTCCAGCTTCTGCTGGTAGACGCCGTCCTGGGTGGGGTTGACGATCCAATGGACCTCGGTGCCGTCCTTCAGATAGGCCACCGACTTGTCGGTGGAGAGCGTCTCCACCTCGGGATAGTTCTCGTTGAACTTGCCCTGGAACTCCTCGTTCCACACGTAGATGTTCAGGACCTTGCCGCCGTCGCTGGCCTGCACGCCGCTGAGCAGGCCGCCTCCGCCGCCTCCGCAGCCGCTGAGCAGCCCCAGCGCCGCCGCCGACGCCAGGGCCAGACTCAAGATTCTCTTTTTTCTCATGGTTCACTCCTCCTACTTCCAATTTGATACAGCTCACGGCTGTATTGTCGCTTCTATTATAGATGTGCTTCCGGACAGCGTATACAAAATTGGAAAAGCTTATATCAAATCCATGCCCAGTTTCCGTCAAGTAGTACAGAATTACCAGGAAATACCGCTTTGAGAATCACGCGCCATCCCTTGATTTCATATCAAATCCATGCTATATTCAAGTTATATGCTTATGTCGATAGGAGGTGCGTCTTATGGAGGAGACTCAGAGCTGGAAGCCCCTGGAGACCAGCGGCCAGCGGGAGCCCGCCAGCCACCGGGAGCCGGGGGTGGAATTCCTCTTTTACCGGGCGGTGGCGGCGGGGATGATCGACGCCGTCCAGGACAACTGCAGCCGGGGCGCCTTTGAGAATATGGAGGGGGTGGGCAAGCTCTCCGACAACCCGATCACCAACCTGCGCTACCACTTTGTGGTCACAGCGGCCATGCTCACCCGCTTCTGCATGGAGGGGGGCATGGCCATGGAGGAGGCCTTCAGCCTCAGCGACGAGTACATCCGGCGGATGGACTGCTGCAACAACATGGCCGAGATTGTCTACGTCCATGACCAGATGGCCCTGGACTTCGTGTGCCGTATGCGCACGCTGAAGAAGAACGCGGCCTCGTCCAAGCAGGTGGCGGACGCCATCGACTACATCTACGTCCACCTGATGGAGCGCATCACCATCAACGACCTGGCCGCCGCGATTTGCGTCTCCCCCGCCCACCTCTCCCGCATTTTCAAGCAGGAGACGGGCATCTCCGTCAGCGAGTATATCCGCCAGCGGAAGATCGACATGGCCAAGAATCTGCTTCGGTTCAGCGCCTATGATTTCGCGGACATCGCCGCCATGCTGTCCTACTCCTCCCAGAGCCATTTCATCCAGCACTTCCGCTCCCAGGTGGGCATGACCCCCAAGACCTATCGGGACCAGAACTACATGAACAACTGGAACGTGAACCGGGGCCCCTTCCCCCCTCTGGCGGGGGAGCCGGTCACATCGTCAGAATGATCTCCGTCTCCTTTGTGAGCAGCTCCTCCGGGACGTAGCTTCCCGGCACCTGTTTGCCGTTCACAGTGAGGCTTTGACAGCCCGATTCCTTCCCGTCTGGGTTTTCCACCAAGATGTGCAGCTTTTTGCCCCGGAACTCCTTCCAAATCTCCAGCGCCTTCCACTCCCTCGGGATGGAGGGCGCTATTTTCAGCCCGTGGAGGTTGGGCCGCATCCCCAAAATGCCCTCCACACAGCCCACCATGACGGTGGAGGCGGTGCCGGTGAGCCAGTGGACATGGGACCGCCCGGCGTGGGGGCTGGCCGCCCCTTCGGTGAACTGGCCGTAGCAGTAGGGCTCAATTTTGCGGATCTCCGCCCGGTCGTTCTGCATGGAGGGGGCGTTTTCCTTGAAATAGGTGAAGGCCCGCTCCCCCCGGCCCCGCAGGGCCTCCGCCAGAATCAGCCAGCCCTGGGACTGGGAGAACACCCCGGCGTTCTCCTTCACCCCGGCGTTGTAGATCACCGCCAGCGCCCCGTCGAAGGCTTGGGCGTGATAGGGCGGATCCATGAGGATGGCCCCATAGGGCGTGTTCAGCCGCTCATAGACGTTGTCCAGGGCCAGCTCTGCCTGGTTTTCGTCCGCCAGGCCGCTGATCACCGCCCAGCTCTGGGGGTTGAGCCACAGGTTGGCCTCGGGGGCTGTGTGCTCCCCGATGGTCTCGCCTGCCTCGGTGAAGCCCCGGATAAACCGGTCCCCGTCCCAGCACAGTTCGTTCAGCCTGTCCCGCAGGGACGCCTGTTCCCGCTCCAGCCAGGCCAGGTAGTCCCGGTCTCCCCGCTGGGCGGCGAATTGGCGCAGGATGGTAAAGGCGTAGTAGAACTGGAACGCCACGAAGGAGGACTCCCCGTCCGCCCCCAGCCGCAGGCAGTCATTCCAGTCGGCATGGAGCCCGGCGGGCATCCCATGGGGCCCCAGGTGCCTCAGGGAGAAGTCCAGCGCCCGCTTCAGATGCTCGTATACCGTGCCCGTGTCCCGGTTGGCGAAGGGGACGATCTCGTCCAAAAAAGCGGCGTCTCCCGTCTCGGCAATGTATTTGTACACGGTGGGGAACAGCCAAAGCGCGTCGTCCGCCCGGTAGGCGGGGTGGCCGGTCTCTTGGACATAGGAGGGGTCCTCCGGGGTGTCCTCATGGCCGGGATCGTGGGTGAACTTCACCAGGGGCAGTCCGCCGCCGTGGTCCACCTGGGCGGAGAGCATGAAGCGCAGCTTCTCCCCCGCCGCCTCCGGGTCCAGGTGAATGATCCCCTGGATGTCCTGAACCGTGTCCCGGTAGCCGTAGCCGTTGCGCAGGCCGCAGTAGATAAAGGAGGCCGCTCGGGACCAGGTGAAGGTGATAAAGCTGTTGTAGGCGTTCCAGGTGTTTATCATGGTGTCGAATTCCGGACAAGGGGTCTTGACCTGGAACCGGGACAGCTTGCCCTGCCAGAACGTGGACAGTGCCTCCAGCTCCCGGGCGCACACCGCCGCCGGGTTCTGATACTTCTCCAGCAGCGCGGCGCTCTCGCAATCCGGCTTCTCCCCTACCAGGAAAGCGATGGTAACGCTCTCCCCCGGCTCCAGCGCCGCTACGGCGGACAGCGCCCCGCAGCTGTTGCCGTTGTAGTTCAGCGCCCCTCCCAGATCGCCGGACTCCACCCCGATGGGATTTCCATACCCCCGGTAGGGGCCCAGGAATTCCTCTTTGTCACCGCACCAGGAGGACGCTGGCAGGCCGGCCAGCCCGAAGAACCGCTCCACCACGATCTTCTCATCCACATCGCTGTTTTGGGCGTCCAGATTGCCGTGGATCTGCTGGCGGATACGGCTCCGGTCATACAGAGTTCGGGTGATGAACTGGGAGTATTGCAGGTTTACCTGATCCTGTTCGTAATTGCCGCTGCTGGTGAACTCGGCGTAGCCCGTCAGAGTCAGCTCCCGGCGCTCTTCCGAACGGTTTTCCACTGTCAGCATCCACACCTCGTGGGAGGCGTCCAGGGGGACGTAGTACACCGCCTCACTGTGGATACCGTCGAAGTCCGCCAGCAGTTTGGTGTAGCCCAGCCCGTGGCGGCACTGGTATTGGCAGGTGTCCAAATCCTGGCCCACCGGCTGCCAGGAGGCCGACCAGATATCCCCGGAGCCGTTGTCCCGCAGGTAGATATACCGTCCGGGCTGGTCGAACTGGTTGAACACATAGCGCAGGATACGGCCGTTGGCCCCGGACTTCACAAAACTGTAGCCCCCCGCGTTGTTGGAGATGAGGGCGCCGTACTCCGGCGAGCCCAGGTAGTTGGCCCAGGGGGCCGGGGTGTCGGGCCGGGTGATGACGTACTCCCTGGCCCGGTCGTCAAAATATCCATACCGCATGGCAAACACCTCTCTCTTAAATCACATCAGCTCGATTTGGAGCACATTTCCCCGTTCCGGCAGGCGGAGAAGCTCCTCCCGGCGCAGCACCGCCCTGCCGTCCACGATAGGCACATTTTGCGCCTGTCCGAGCGCGGGACCGGACAAGGAGGCCCTGCCCACCCGGTATTGTCCGAATTCCTTGCCGGAGGGATTGGACACCGCGACGCGGAACTCCTTCCCGGCGAAGGGGAGGTCGATGGCGGCGGCGCGGTCGGGGCCGAACTGCTCCCGCACCAGCTTGGGTTCTACAATCAAGTCCCCCCGCTCACCCCGGACGCCGAAGGCCTGGGTGATCACCGTCATCATGTACCAGCTGGCCGCGCCGGTGAGGTAGTGGTACATCCCCCGGCCGTCGGCGTTGAAATACTCCGGGATGCCGGGGTAGATCCTGCTGGTCTCGAAGTTCAGCGCCGCGTCCGCCAGGGTCTGGAGGGCCTTGTACCCCTCCCGGACGAAACCCCGGCGGTAGAGGGCGTTGGCGTACATCACCGTCATATGGGAAAACACCGCGCCGTTCTCCTTCTCCCCGTAGGCAAAGCCAAACATCCGGCCCATGTCGAATTTCAGCTCGTGGAAATCGGTGTTCAGCCGGTAGCCGCCGATCTCCCTTTGGTAGAGGTATTTGTCCGCGCTGCGGGTAATGGCCGCCACCTGTTCGTCTGTGGCCGTGCCGCTCATGACGGCGAACACCTGCCCGGTGAGCATCATGCGTACGCCGTTTTCGGCGACGCCCTCCAGGGGCTTCCCGTGGTTGTCATAGTAGCTGTTGAACCAGCCGTCCTGCCCGTCGGCAATCCACTCCTGGGCGCGGATGTGGCCCATGAGCCAGTCCGCCTTGCCCTCCAGGTCCTCCGCCAGACGCTCCAGGGGAATGTCCACAGTTTCGCCGCTGACGCTGTGGCGGCACCGCTGGACATAGCGGTCCAAAATCTCTTTTTTCCGCCCGATGTCCCCATAGACCTGGGCATCCGCCCCCAGCAGCTCCTGGACTTCCTCCAGCAGGGGGGCGCTGTCCTGGCCCCGTTTTACCAGGTCCCGCAGCAGCGCCGCCAGCTCCCGGAGGTTGCCGGCGTAGGCGCAGGTAAAGGCCACGCTCTCCCCCTGCTCCGGGGCCATGTCCAGAGCGTCGTTCCAGTCCGCCCCCCGCAGACGGAGGATGTTGTGCTCCCCCACCTCATAGAAGGCGGCCAGGTGTTGGATGAGCAGATGCTCCAGCACGGTGCCCAGGTACACCACGCCGGACTTCGACCGCTGGTGGTTCCCATACTCCTGCGTCCAATCCCGATCCGTGTCCGTCCCCCGGAGGGCTTGCGGGTCCTTGAAGTAGGGGGCCTGGGCGTTGAGAATGTCGTAGTCCCCGGTCTGGTCGATGTACAGCTTGGTGGTCATCAGCGGCCACAGGGCGTGGTCCATCCACACCCGGGCGATGCCGTTGCGGTCGGCGATGAAGCTGCCCAGGCCGTCCCCGATGATGGTGGCGTTGGTGCCGTCCATGCGCACCCCGCCGAAGTTGGCCTTCACCATCTCCCCCACCCCCGAGGGGTCCATGAGCAGCAGGGACAGGCAGTCCTGCCACAGATCCCGCCAGCCCCGGCCGCCCCGGCCATAGTCGTGGTGGGGCAGGAAGGAGCAGCCGTAGATCCGCCGCAGGAGGGGCTGGAAGCTGACCCAGCGCATGAGGCGGTCAAACCGCTCATCCCCGGTGTGATAGCGCACATTCACCTTTTGCTGCCAGTATGCCTCTGTGCGCTCCAGGGCCGCCCGTACCTGCTCCGGCGTGGCCAGGGCGGAGCGGAGGCGTTCTATGTCCGCCTCGTCCTCCGATACCCCCAGCAGGACGGTATATTGAGTCGTCTCCCCCGGCTTCAGTGTGACGGTTGGGAAGCGCAGCCCCCCCATGGCCTCCCGACCATCCACACGGGTGCCGGCGGGCACCCCTGGGGCGTCCTCGTACACCGCCCGGGGCTTGAGGAAGCTGCCCCCCTCGCCGAGGAAGCCCTCCACGGTGGGGTAAAAGGCGGCGGGGGCCGCGCCGTCCCCGGCGGAGCCCAGCACATAGTAGATACGGCGGTTCTCCCGGTGGCCCTTCTCGTCGAAGGACATGGTGGGCTTCACCAGCACTCCATATTGGGTGGCGCGGACGCGGTGGAGCATGGAGGTCACATTCCGGTGGTCCCGGAGGTTGTCGGCGCTCCTGCCGTAGATGGGGACCGCCGCGATGGCCGTCACCCTCTGGGGGGCGGCGCTGGTGTTGGTGAGCCGGACCGACATCACCTCCACGTTCTCGTCATAGGGGACGAAGGAGGTGATCTGGGCCCGCAGGCCAAAGGAGCTGGACTGCCTGCACAGGCTGTGCCGCATGAACGCGGCGGTCAGGGTGCTCTTGTCCTGCTCCGGGGTGAAGCGGTCGGCCTCCTGCCGGGCGGACACGCCGGTGGCCGACCAGCAGCCCTTGTCCGTGACGCACCAGAAGTTCCGGGTGCTCCGGCGGTCGTGGAGATCTTCCACGCTCACCGGCTCCAGCAGGAAGGTCTCCTGGTCCAGCTTGCAGTCTCCGCCCAAATTGGGGGTAATGGCGCTTTTCAGCCCCTTTTCGCCAGCCAGGGGGAAGTACAGCCCGCTGACCCCCTCCGGGGCATTGAGCAGGAACGCGCCGCTGTCGTCTAAAAGCTGAATGCTATCCATGGGGTTCACCTCCGTCTATTTTTTGAAAGACCCGCACACGGTCTACCTCGAATGCAGCCTGTCCGAAGTCTGTGGTCTCGTCGGGATATCCTACCCAGCCGCCGCCCACCGCCAGGTTCAAGATGAGATACATGTCGTGGTCAAAGGGGGCGGGAAATGGCTTCTTAACCCCGTCCGACCCGGTAGAAAACCAGTCCCCGGCGCGGAAATATTCCACTCCGTCCAGATACCAGCGGATGAGGCCGGGCTCCCATTTCACGGCGAAGTCATGGAATTCCCGGGAAAAATCCCCTCTCGCCAGCGTCACCGTCCCCTGGACCTGCTCGTGGGGCAGGCCGTAGTGGAGGGTGCCGTGGTTCTTTTTTGTCTGATCCCCCAGCACCTCCATGATGTCGATCTCCCCACACACCGGCCATTGGCCGTACCGCTCCTCATCGGTGGTCATCAGCCAGAAGGCGGGCAGAAGGCCCTTGCCCTGGGGCACCTTCAAGCGGGCCTCGAAAATGCCATAGGTAAAATCCCGCTTCCACTGGGTGGAAACGCGCCCGGAGGTATAGGACACCCGCCCGTCCCTGTCCGCCTTCTTCACTGCCCGGAGGAGCAGCTTTCCCCCCTCCACTCGGACGGTCTCTCCGTTGTCTACGTAGGCCTGGAGCTCCTCGTTGACCCAGCCCGGTGGATGGAGTTCCACGTTCCAGCAGCTCCGATCCAGTTCCGTGCCATCAAAGTCATCCTCAAACACCAAACGGTGGTTCTCGTAAGACAGCGCTTTTCCCATCGCGTTCAGTTCCCCTTTGTATCAAGTATCCTGGATAGGTAGAATGAGTTGACAAAGGCCCCTGCCGCCAGTCCAATCAGCAGCCAAAACGCGGCGAATTGCCCCAGCAGCGCGGGGAACATCAGGGCGAGCAGCAGCGGAAGCAGGTTGACCAGCGTCATCAGGCAGGTGACGGGCAGGTTGGCCAGAGCCAGCTTTGTCGCGTTGACTAAATGGCGGGGGAATGTGTTGTCAAAGCCGGCCAGCAGGGGGAACAGCCAGCCCAGCACCGCCGTGAGCAGGATGGCCGCGATCGTTAACAGGACAAACAGCTCCGGCGGGATAAGCAGGGTGTCCGCATAGAGCACATAGCGCAGATAGGCGGTCAGCCCCCCGTCCAGGAACAGGAGGAGGGTGGCCGGGGCCGAGGGGATGAAATTGTCTCGGGCCGCCTGTAGGAAACCCTTGAGGGGGGCGTACTCCTTTCCCCGGACCATTTTCAACGTCACAGTATATAGAGCTGTGAGCCCGGCCCCGGAAAAGATCACAGTGGCGCAGCTCAAAAGGAAGAACAAATTCAGGAATATCAGATCACATATCTTGGTCAGAAATCGAATCGGCAGGCTGTCCGGCCGTATCATGCTCATGCTCATCGCTCCCATCGCGTTGCTGTATTCGGCGATTCATCCAGTGGTTTTCATTTTATCAGAGCTCAGTTGCGCGATATATCAGAGCTTTGCTTGATATGTCAAAATGCTTGCAAAGTGGCAGGGCGCTGAGTGACGCCATGCAGATGGCTAGCCGCGCCCGAACGCTTTGAATGACCGGGCTATCCTTTTGGTGGCGGCCATGATTCCCCCCGAAATAAAACGGGAGCAGGCTCAAAAGAACCCGCTCCCATCAATTCAATCTCATCATTTCGATTATGGATTTCAGCGGCGCTTACGCCCTCCTCAAAACAGCCCAGACGCCCATCATAATTTGAGAGGGGATGAGCTTGGCGGCGACCCGGTGGATCAAACAGACCGGGCCGGGAGTGGATACCGGCAGCCCAAGCGCGCTGTCGCTCATGGCGCGAGCCACGACATTCGCGGCTTTCGAGGCCAATGGGAAATGGCGGATCGCGTCCTTCGTATCCGTCTCCTCCGCGATTGGGATAAACTCCGTGTCCTTCACCCAATAGGGACAGACCGCCGTCACGGTGATCCCGCTGCCCATCAGCTCTACCCAGAGGGCGCGGGAGTATCGATACAGGAACGCTTTGGAGGCCGCGTACACATTCAGGTATTGAAAGGGCTGAAACGCCGAGGTGGAGCAGATTTCCAGAATTCTGCTTTTTCGCTCCATATACGGCAGGCAGACCAGGGTGACATCCACCGCCGCTCGGCAGTTCAAATCGATCATGGCGTCGCTTTCCCGCCGCGTCACCTGCCGGTAGCTTCCCACCTTGCCAAAGCCCGCCGCGTTTACCAGAATGGAGACCACCGGACGTTCGCCTGCCAGCAAGTCCTCCAGCTTTTGGATGCTCTCCTGCTTCACCAGATCCATGGGCAGGACTCTCACCGGCACCCGACACTCCTCCCGGAGCTCTGAAAGCCTTCCCTCCCTCCTTGCAATGACCCAGATCTCCCCCACATCCGCTTTTTGGGCGATCTGCCTGACAAATTCTCTTCCCAAGCCGCTGGATGCCCCGGTGACGATTGCGATATTCACAGGCGCCCTCCTCTTGTAAAAGCTCATTTATATTTTGTGACGCGTTTTTACTATTATAACATATCCGGCTCCAGAAAATATCAAATCCGACTACTTTTTTGCGATCCGGTACATCAGCAAAAAAATTTGCATTCTCACCATCTGTTTGATAAAATACCAATACAATCGCTTTGATACCATAGACCGATTCTTGAGGAGGAACCGCCATGTTGTTCATCGAATACCCCAAATGCACCACCTGCCAAAGGGCCCGGAAATGGCTGGAGGCCCAGGGCGCGGCGTTTACGGCGCGGCACATCAAGGAGGACGCGCCTACCCTGGACGAGTTAAGGAACTGGCATAGGCGCAGCGGCCTGCCGCTGAAACGGTTTTTCAACACCAGCGGCTTAAAGTACAAGGAACTGGCGCTGAAGGACCAATTGCCCGGGATGGACGAGGACGCGCAGCTCGCCCTGCTGGCCACGGACGGGATGCTGGTCAAGCGTCCCATCCTGGTGGGAGAAAATTTTGTGCTGGTGGGGTTTCGGGAGGCAGAGTGGGCTGCGGCCCTGGGTGTCAAAACGGACGCTTAAGTGGGAATAAGTAAGATGAACCACCGCGGGTCGGGGAAAACGGGCCCGCTGGCCGGCGAGATCGGCTTTGGCGCGGAGTGGATGGAGCGCCACAGCCCGAAGGCTGGGGAAAGCAGCTTGTGAAGATACTCAACGGCGGCCTTGCCCGCTTCGTCCATTCTGCCATAACGCGCCGCGCCTCTATAAACAGCGCCCTGCTGATGATTCTCGGCAGGGCGTTCTCTATTCTGATCGCGTCGGGCTCGCCGCGCCGGCCCTCCCGGCGCTCCTCTTCTTAGAGCTGCTGTGTTGTACCGTTGGCAGTCCGCGCCAGTTCCACAGGTGCTCTTTTGATGCCAAAATGATGGACAATGGGTGTATAATACTCCCTCGGAGGTGTGCCTATGAATCAGATCCTGATCGCCGAGGACGAGAGCGCCATCGCCAGCCTCGTCCGCGCCGCCCTGGATGGCCCGGACTACCGCTGTACCTGGGCCGCCGACGGCCTGACAGCCTGCGACCTCTTAGAGCGGGAGCCCTTCGACCTGGTGCTGCTGGATATCATGCTCCCCGGGGCGGACGGCTACCAGGTGCTGGACTACTGCCGCGCGCTGGAGGTCCCCGTCATCTTCCTCACCGCCAAAGGGACGGTGGAGGACCGGGTGAAGGGCCTGCGGCGTGGGGCGGAGGACTATATTACCAAGCCCTTTGAGCTGATGGAGCTGATGGCCCGGGTGGAGACGGTGCTGCGCCGGTGCGGCAAGACGGGGCGGGTGCTGTCCCTGCCGCCGGACATCGAGATCGACACCGCCGCCCGGACCGTCCGCCGGAGCGGCGTTCCCGTGGCCCTCACCGCCAAGGAGTACGAGCTGCTCCTGCTCTTTGCCCAAAATAAGAACATCGCCCTCTATCGGGACCGCATTTACGAAAAGGTATGGGGGGACGAATATCTGGGGGACAGCCGGACCGTGGACCTCCATATCCAGCGGATGCGCAAAAAGCTGGGGCTGGAAAAGCGGCTGGTGGCGGTGTACAAGGTGGGCTACCGTCTGGAGGTGTGATGTGAAGCTGTTTTGGAAGCTGTTTTGCTCCATGGTGTCCATCACCGTGCTGGCCTGCGCCGCGGGCGGGTTCTGGCTCATCGACGGGCAGTTCCGGGCCTCCCTGGACCAGGAGGTAGCGGAGCTGTACCAGGAGGACTATATACTCCACTATGTCCTGTCCCTGGAGGCGGGGGAACAGCCCCTGACCGGGCGGGAGGAGCTCTCCCGGCTGGCGGCGGGCGTGCCCCCCGCCATATGCTTCCGTCTCAGCGACAGAGCGGGAGAGCGGCTGGGCGGCAGAGGCGACAGCGATTTTCGGTTCGGGGGGTCTCTCTCCCTCACCAGCCAGCTGGCGGAAAACCAGCGGGGCTGGCGGCTGGAGCGGGTGGGAGAGGACACGTTCGTCCTCCGCGGGGCCAGCGCCCTCACCCTGCTGGGGGAGACGGTGTGGCTGGAAACCTGCCGGGATGTCACCGAGCTGTTCGCCCAGCGCTCCGCCCAGTACCGGAGCTTTTCCTATATGATGCTGGCCCTGACCGCCGGGGTGGGACTGCTGTCGCTGCTGGTGTCCCATGTCATCCTGCGCCCCCTGGAGCGGCTGTCCGCCGCCACCCGGAAAATGGCCGGGGGAGAGCTGGCCCAGCGGGTGGCCGTCACTAGCGCTGACGAGCTGGGGGCGCTGTCGGCGGACTTCAACGCCATGGCGGAGCGCCTGGAGGAGCAGGTGTCCCAGCTCACGGCCGCCGCCCGGCGTGAAAAGGATTTTACCGCCAGCTTTGCCCACGAGATCAAAACGCCTCTGACCGCCATCATCGGCTACGCCGACCTGCTCCTCTCCCGGGAGAACCCGCCGGAGCGGGTAAGGGAGAGCGCCGGATACATCTTCCGGGAGGGGAAGCGGCTGGAGGCCCTGTCGGGCAAGCTGATGGAGCTCATCGTGCTGGACCGGCGGGACTTCCCCCCGCGGCCCGTGTCCCTGCGGGCCTTTTTGGAGCGGACGGGGAACGCCCTGCGCCCCGCCCTGGAGGGGGCGGGCATCCAATTCACGGTGGAGGCGGAGGAGACCCCCGTCTGGCTGGAGCCGGACCTGATGGAGACGGTGTGCCTGAACCTGCTGGACAACGCCCGGAAGGCCACGCCGCCCGGCGGGGCGGTCACCCTCACCGGGCGGGGGACGGAGGAGGGCGGCTGTGTCATCCGAGTGTCGGATACCGGCCGGGGCATCCCGCCCGAGGAACTGGGGCGGATCACCGAGCCGTTCTACATGGTGGACAAGTCCCGCTCCCGGGCCCAGGGGGGCGCGGGGCTGGGCCTTGCCCTGTGCAGGCGGATCGTGGAGCTCCACGGCGGCACGCTGGAATTTCACAGCGCGCCGGGGGAGGGCACCACAGCCGAAATCCATCTGAAGGGAGGGAACGGGGTATGAAGCTGATGAGACGATGGCTGCTCCCCGCCCTGACCTGCCTTCTCGTCCTGGGCGCGGCGGCGCTGCCTGCGTACATTTCCCAGATGCGGGACGCGAAACAGTTCGGGCAGGTCCACGCCGAGGCGCTGGAGGCGGACCCCCTGCCCGCCGTCCAGACCTCCACCCTGCTGGACCGGATGGCGCTGTACGCCAGCCGGCTTTCCTCCAGCCGCACCATCCTGTCCTCCACGGATTACTCCATCCTGGAGGACGGCCAGGAGGCGGCGCTGGCCCAGTCGGCCCAGGAGCTGCTGACCAAGTCCGGCGTCCTGCCCGCCTGGATTTTTGAGGAGGAGCCTTTTGGCGCCATGCGGGTCTCCCGCCTCCTGCTCTGGGACGCGGAGGATAAGCGGGAGCCCTCCGTTTTCTGGGACATCACATGGGAAAATTACACCAATAAATCCCATCAAAAGTCCGTCCATGTCACCCTGGACGCCCAGACCGGCCTGCCCATTCACCTGTACGTCCACGACACCAACATGTCCCAGTGGATGGCCTACGACATTGAGCGTCTCCGGTCCCTGACACAGCGGTATTCTGACCTTTGGGGGCTGGAGGTTCAGGAGGTCGACCTGGCCAGTCCCATGTTCGTCCCCAGCGTGAACGTGAGCTATTCCATCTCCGGCACCGGGCTGTATTTCTTCGCTTCCCGCGGTCCCACCGACCTGGCCATACAGCTTGACACCAACTGGACGCTCAGGTCCGAGGATGGGACCATTTCCACCGGTTACGACGGATAAAATGACGGCACTTTGATGCAAAAATGCGGACAGTTTGACGGCGGGCCGTGATAGGCTCGGGGCACAGACCACACAAAGGAGATGCGCCCCATGAAAACCGCCCGCCGCCCCGCGCCGTTATCCCTCTTACCTGCCCTGGCTGTGCTGTTATTTTCCGCCGGAGTGCTGGCCGGCTGGGCCGGGGCCTCCGTCCGCCTCCAGGATGATTCGGAGCCCACCGGCGCCCCCAGCCCCGCCCCGATCCAGAGCGCCCCGCCCCTGCCCTCTCCCACCCCCATCCCGTCGGGCAGGCCCGCGCCGGAAGGGAGCTGGGCGCTGGCGCTGGTGAGCTTTGACCACCCGCTCCCGGAGGGCTTCGCCGTGCCGGAGCTGACCCAGCTCAGAAACGGCCACGCCGTGGACAGCCGGGCCTACCCGGCCCTCCAGCGGATGATGGATGGCTGCCGGGCGGCGGGGCTTCAGCCGTTGATCTGTTCGTCTTACCGCTCGGAGGAGACCCAGCGGCAGCTGTTTGAGCGGGAGGCGCAAAGCTGGCGCTCCCAAGGGTATGCCCAAAGCGAGGCGGAGGCTAAAGCCGCTCGGTGGGTGGCCCGCCCCGGCACCAGCGAGCACCAGACCGGGCTGGCGGTGGACATCGTGGATACTTCCTATCAGGCGCTCGACCAGGGGCAGGAAAACACCGCCGTCCAGCGCTGGCTGATGGCCCACTGCGCGGAGTACGGGTTCATTTTGCGCTACCCCGTGGAAAAAAGCGCCCTCACCGGGGTGAATTACGAGCCTTGGCACTACCGCTATGTGGGAGTGGAGGCCGCGCGGGAGATCATGGGCGGCGGGCTGTGCTTGGAGGAATATTTGACTCAATGAAGGTATGCGCGGGCAAATTTTTCTATCATCAGGATATGGGCGGCTGAGATTGAGAAGGAAGCGCGTATTCATCCATTGGATCAGTATAATAATTTTTGTCGAGGGCCTGACATACGGGTCCTCAGGCTGTGAAATCAAATCCCGGGCGGTCCGGCCAGCCTGGCGGCCTGTGTGCTGGCTTCGCAAACTGTTTCAGCAAAATCCCCCTCACGCCGTGTTGTTCTATGAATGACCCCGGCGGGGAAAATGCCCAGCACAAGGTTGACAGTCACCATCCGCTCCACGCCCCCGCCGGTAGAAGGCGAAGGAGCACACCGCGGCGACAGACCACCCCACCGGCCAGGCGCACCAGATGCCCGTGGCGCCAAGGGGCGTCCCGGCCAGGAGGATCGCCAGCGCCACCCGGATCACCAGGTCGGTAAAGGTGGCGATCATGAACTTATCCATCATGCCGGAGCCCCGCAGAACGCCGTCCGCCACCAGCTTGGCCGAGACGACAAAGTAAAAGGGAGAGAGGATACGCAGAAACGCGGTGCCGGTCCGTAGCGCCTCCGCCGTGGGCTCGTCCAGGAACAGACCCAGGACATACCGCCCCCCGAGGAAGTACAGCAGCGCCAGGGGGGCGCTCAGCAGCCACACCAGCCTGAGGCCTGCCCGCAGCCCCTCTTTGATGCGCGGCAGCTTTTTTGCCCCCAGGTTCTGGGCGGTATAGTTGGAGATGCCGTTGCCCAGGGTGGTGAAGGAGGTGATAACCAGGTTGTTCAGCTTCACCGCCGCGGAATATCCGGCCATCACGCCGGTGCCGAAGCCGTTGATGACCCCTTGAATGACGATGTTGCCCACAGAGATGAAGCTCTGCTGCAAAATACTGGGGATGGCGACGCGGGCGATCTGCCCAAGGATGGGCAGGGAGAACAGCTCCGGCTCCCCCTCCGCCCTGACCCGCTTCAGCCGCAGGAACACCACGGTCACAGCCAGCGCGCAGCTGACGCCCTGGCACAGGAACGTGGCCCAGGCCACGCCCGCCACTCCCATCCGAAAGGCGGTGACGAAGAGGATATCCACTGCGACATTGGCGGTGGAGGAGGCCGCCAGGAAGAAAAACGGGGTGCGGGAGTCCCCCAGGGCGGAGAAAACGCCGGTGGCGATGTTGTAGAAGAACACGAAGGGGAGGCCCCAGATGTAGATATCCAGGTACAGCTTGGAGTCGGCAAAGGCCTCCGCCGGGGTGCGGATGAGCCGCAGCAGCCCGTCGCAGGACAGCATCCCCACCGCCATGGTGGCGGCGCACAGCGCGGCGCTGGCGACGCAGGCGGTGGAGACGGCGGTCTTGACCTTTCCGTACTCCTTCGCCCCGAAAAACTGGGAGACGATGACGGAGCAGCCGATGTTGCACCCGAAGGCGAAGGCGATGAAGATCAGCGTCACCTCATAGCTGTTGCCCACCGAGGCCAGGGCGTTTTCCCCGATGAACTTGCCCGCCACCAGGCTGTCCGCGATGTTGTAGAGCTGCTGGAAAATGATGCTCCCGAACAGCGGGAGGCAGAAGCTCCACAGCACCCGGGACGGCTTCCCCACCGTTAAGTCCGTATTCATAAAGACCCTTCTTTCCTCTTGCCGCGCCGGTTGACTTTCCGGCGGTTTTTTATTATACTGGCTCACAGGCATATTGAAAAATATAAAATATTCCCTTCTTATATATCAAAATGATATGGTGAGCGGCATGAACATCAGCTATGACAGCTACCGAATCTTTTACTATGTGGCCAAATGCCAGAGCTTTACCCAGGCGGCGGACCGCCTGCTGAACAGCCAGCCCAACATCACAAGGGCCGTCAAGAACCTGGAGGGCGCGCTGGGCTGCCAGCTGTTTGTCCGCTCCAACCGAGGCGTCCGGCTCACACCGGAGGGGGAGAAGCTGTACGCCCATGTGGCGCCCGCCGTGGAGCACATTCAGGCGGGGGAGGAGGCCGTGGCGGCGGACCAGAGCCTGCGAAGCGGCGTTGTGACCATCGCGGCCAGCGAGATCGCCCTGCGCTGCTGCCTGCTGCCGGTGCTGGGGGAGTACCGGCGCGGCTATCCGGGTGTGCGCGTCCGGGTCTCCAACCACTCCACCTCCCAGGCGGTGGCCGCGCTGCGGGAGGGGCTGGCCGATTTCGCGGTGGTCACCGCCGGAGACGACCTGCCCAACGGCCTGAGCCAGCGCTGGGTAAAGGACATCCAGGAGGTCCCCGTCTGCGGAGAGTCGTTTTCCTTCCTCCGGGGCAGAGCGCTGCCGCTGGAGGAGCTGTCCCAGTATCCGCTCATCGGCCTGGGTCCGGGCACCGTGTCGTTTCGTTTTTTCAGCAGATTCTTTTCCCAGCGCCAGCTGCCCTTCCGCCTGGACATCGAGACCGCCACGGCGGATCAGATCCTCCCTTTCGTCAGGGAGGGGCTGGGCATCGGCTTTGTGCCGGAGGAATTTCTCCAGGACATATCCTCTCCGGCCTCCATCCAGGTGCTGAGCCTGAACGATCCCGTCCCCAAGCGCTCCGTCCTGCTGCTGAACCGGGAGCGGCAGGTCCTGAGCGCGGCGGCAAAAAAGCTCTATCAAATGATCGTGCCCTGACCGGGGCTCCCGTCCTGCTGGAGGCGGTCCGCGCCCGCCCATTGTCCCGGTCAAAAAGGGCGCGCCGCAAAAGGACTTGGGAGAGGGCCCCATCGAGCCCTCTCCCAAGTCCTTTTGCCCTTTAAGGGTCAGTCCCGGAGCCGTCCGCCCGGCGCTCACAGCACCTTTTCCACCCGGAACATGGACTCCAGCACCAGGAAATTGGCGCGGAACAGCCGGTTCAGGTTCCAGAAGCTGACGCCGGCCAGACCGTATTCGTCCACCAGGGCGTACTTGGCCCGGAGGCTGCGGGCGTCCTCAAACCACACCTCATGCTGCCTGCCGTCCCCGTCGTAGTAGCGGAAGAAGGGGGACTGGGCGTCCTGGTCGTACTGGATGGCCGCCCTCACCCGCCCGGCCAGCGTGACGGCGTCAACGCCGGACAGGGAGCGCGCCGCCGAGCCCTGCGTAAAGGGCAATGTCCAGTCATAGCCGTAGTTGGGCACGCCCATGAGAATTTTTCCCGCCGGTATGACCTGGGTGGCGTAGTCCAGCACCCGGCGCACCATGTTGAGGGGGGCCACCGCCATGGCCGGACCGTAAGTATACCCCCATTCATAGGTCATAAGGACGACGTAGTCCACCGTCTGGCCGTGGGCGGCATAGTCGTGGGCCTCGTACAAAAGCCCCTGCTGGTCCTGGGACAGCTTGGGGGCCAACGCGGTCACTACGATATAGCCCAGCCGGTGCATCCGGTCCGTCAGGCGGCGCAGGAATTGGTTGTAGCTCTCCCGGTCGAACTGGTAGACGTATTCAAAGTCCACGTTCACGCCATACCAGCCGCCCCGCCCCAGCAGCGCCTCCACGTTATTTAAAAAGTTGTCCTGTGCGGCCTGGTCGGTGAGGATGGCGTGGGCGATCTGGCTGGAAAATCCCCCCGCCTCCTTCAGATTCGTGAGGGTCAGGAGATTTGCCGTGCGGTGCCCGCCGGACAGCTCCGTGTTCAGGTGGAAGGTGGGCGTCAGCTCTCCCGACAGATCGGAGCGGTAGGAGAAGGGGGACAGGAAGGTCAGGTAGGGCAGCGCGGCGTTCAGCGTGCTGTCTGTGGCGTCGGTCACATAGCCGTTGACGATGATCTCCCGCGTCTGCCGGCTGTCGGCGGGAATGACCACCGTCTGTCCGGGGTAAACGCGGCTGGGATCGGTAATCTGCGGGTTCGCCGCCATGAGGTGGGGAAGGCTGACCCCGTATCGGCGGGCGATGGAGTACAGGGTGTCCCCCCGGCTCACGGCGCGGCGGGTCTCCCGGCTGGGGATCACAAGGGCCTGACCCACCGAGAGTACGTCGGGGTTTTCCAGCTGGTTGGCGGAGATGATGTCATCCGCCGATGTGAAGAATCGGCGAGCGATTTGATGGACGGTGTCGCCGCTTTTTACAATATGCAGTTCCAAGGTGTTTTCCTCCTGTTGCGCTTGCCTGGATACCCCATCCTATTCCCGGCGGCGGCAAAAGGAGGCTTGCCCACGGCGTTCTCCCTCCTGTGACACAATGTTCAGGCCCTTGCCGGAAAGCACCGGCAAGGGCCTTTGTTGTGTGGGATGGTTTACTCCGTGGTGTAGTTGTCGAAATAGCCCTGGATCAGGACCACCGGGGTGCCCTTGTCGCCGGAGCCGGAGGTGAGGTCGCACAGGGAGCCGATCAGGTCGGTGAGCCGGCGGGGGGTGGTGCCCTCGGACACCATCTGTCCCACCAGGTCGCTGTCCTTCTTGTGGATGCGGTCCTTGATGGCCTCCTTCAGCGCGTCGCCGGACAGGTGGGCAAAGTCGTTGTCGGCCAAATACTTCAGCTTCAGCTCGTTGGGCGTGCCCTCCAGCCCGGCGGTGTAGGCGGGGGAGACCACCGGGTCGGCCAGCTCCCAGATCTTGCCCACCGGGTCCTTGAAGGCGCCGTCGCCGTAGACCATGACCTCCACGCGCTTGCCGGTCTTGTCCAGCAGCCGCGCCTGAATGGCCTCCACCAGCCCCTGGCAGTCCCGGGGGAACAGCTTCACCTGCTCCTCGGTGGACTTGTTGGAGCCCAGCAGGCCGTAGTTTTCGTTATACCCGCTGCCGCCCACGGGGGCGTTCAAAATCTCATCCAGGCCGAATACCTTTTCCGCGCCGGCGGCCTTCAGCAGCCTTTTGGTGCGCGCTCTGGTGTGGATGTCGCAGCACAGCACGTTTTTGGTGTAGGGCAGGATGGTCCGGGGGTCGTTGGCGAATACGATCTCCACCTGGGCCCCGCAGCCCTCGATGAGCTCCTGGTAGTAGGCCACGTAGTCCACGCCGGTGAAGGGGTGCTTCTCGTAGCCGAACAGCTCCCGATAGCGCTCCAGGGTGAGCACGTCCTTGTAGGGGTCCACCCCCTTTTCGTCCACAGCGTCCAGGCTGACAAGGTGGTTGCCCACCTCGTCGGAGGGGTAGCTGAGCATGAGGACAATTTTTTTGGCCCCCTTGGCGATGCCCCGCAGGCAGATGGCAAAGCGGTTGCGGCTGAGGATGGGGAAGATCACCCCCACCGTCTCCCCGCCCAGCTTGGCCTCCACGTCGGCGGCGATCTCGTCCACGGTGGCGTAGTTGCCCTGGGCCCGGGCCACGATGGCCTCCGTCATGGCCACAATGTCCCGGTCGCGGAGGGTGAAGCCGTCCTCGGCGGCGGCCTCCAGCAGGGAAGCGGTCACGATCTCCACCAGATCGTCCCCACTGCGGATGATGGGGGTGCGGATGCCCCGGGATACGGTACCGACCATACGGCTCATAAAGGAACACTCCTCATTCATTTTCATATCGTTTTGTTGGGAACACTCCAATTATTTTATATGATACCACGATTTTATCCGGTTGTAAATATGGTTTTGTGGCCGGGGCCGCCGGGCCATCGCAAGCCGCCACGTCCCAAAGGGGCCGGACACGGCGGGCAGAGATTGGTCCGCACCACGAACCAGCCCGGCTCCCGCTCGATCTGAATGATGCTGGCGTATTTCTCCGCCACCGCGTTCATGGTTTTCAGGCCGAAGCCATGTTCCGCCGGGTCGCTCTTGACCGTGGTCTGGCCGGACGCCAGCTTCTCCCCCCGGTCCACGCTGTTCTCGCACTCAATGAACAGGAACCGCTGCTTTTTCCGGATCTCCAGGTTGATATAAGCCCTCGAACGGTTCTCCATGCGCATACAGGCCTCAATGGCGTTTTCCAGCATGTTGGACAGCAGGTTGTTCAGGTCCACATCGTCCACCTCCAGCCTGTCCGGCACATGGATGTGGCTGCGCACCGCGATCCCCTCCTTCTTCGCCTGGTTCAGCCGGATGCCCACAATGGAGTTGATCACAATATTTTCGCTGTAGGCCGTCTCCGCAAACTGGTCCGTCTCCTGGACCAGCTTCTCAATATACTCCTCCGCCTTTTTCGCCTCCCGGGCCTTCAGCAGGGAGTAAATCGTCTGCATATGGTGCTTCATCTCGTGCTTTCTTCTGCGGGAATCCTCGTCCACCTGCATGATGATCTCATAGTTTTCCCGGGCAAACCTGCTGCGCTCCACAATCCGTGACCGGGTCCTCCACTTCTCCACCTGCTGGGAGACAATCTGGACAATGGCCCGCATGGTCAGGGTTTTCCCTAAAAAATCCATGGGGAGACCCACCGCAATGCTTCTGTACTCGTTCAGGGAGGCAAAATTCTCCTCGTCCAGCAGGAGAAATCCGTTGGAATCCCGGAGGGAGACTTGAAAGTCGCTGTAAAAAAGCTGACCGTCCAGGAACAGCTCTATGCCGCACCCGGAGTAATCCATCTCCAGCCTTGCCCCCGTCAGGTAGAGCTCTTCTTCCGCCATGATCCGGCTTCTCCTGACCGCGTCGTAGCTCTCGTCGGAAAGCGTATAGCCATAGCCGCCGGTATACCGCGGCGCGGCCGGTATGGACATGTCCGGACCCGTCCTGATTTCGTACCCGCCCCAGCCGTGGCTGCCGGCGCATGTGTCGGGCAGCTCGATGCTCCGATAGCCCGGACGGCTGAGTATGAAAAATGTCCAAACTACCAGACAGATCGACGCCGTCAGGAACAGAAGGCCCAAGATTGAAATCTTATGTTTCATTCAAGCACCCTTTTTGTGACAGAATTGGATGGTTTACCGCTCTCTTCTATAACCGACAATAGCAAATTC
>ERZ808042.336-NODE-336-length-34119-cov-3.576641_pt1 | contig 34119 bp, 29 predicted proteins | sample MGYA00380193_ERZ808042 | MGnify/ENA primary metagenome ERZ808042 (study PRJEB31490, sample SAMN06133401) | mouse gut metagenome | isolation source: M1_2 | host: mice | place: China: Chengdu | collected 2015-05 ...
TCCCGTGCCGTCGGGCAGGGCCACATCCAGAATGACAAGGTCATACGTTCCCTCCTCCCACAGCTTTTCCGCCTCCGCCGCCGTGCGGGCCGTCTCCACCTCATAGCCCTCCTTCCCCAGCGCGTAGGTCAGACCGCTGATCAGACTCAAATCGTCCTCCACAAAAAAGATCCGTTTCATATTATGTCCTCTCGCTGCATATACTTTAAGAAATCAACTGTTCCTATCATACAACATTTCCGCTATTTATGAAAGAGGGGCCCCTATGTGTACAAGTATTGCCATGAATACCGAAGATTTCTACTTCGGCCGCACTATGGATATTGAATATTCTTTTAACGAAAAAGTAGTCTATACACCCAGGAACTATCCCATCCCCTTTCGAAGAAACAACACCCTGCACAGGCACTACGCCATGCTGGGAATGGCAAGCGTGATGGATGGATATCCGCTTTACGCGGAAGCGGTAAATGAGAGAGGGCTTTGCGCCGCCGCCCTGAATTTTCCCGACAGCGCTTACTATCCGCCGAAGGAAGACCCCATCAAGCAGAATGTGTCACCCTTCGAGCTGATTTTGTGGCTGTGCGCCAAATGCGCCTCCATCACCGACGTAAAACAGCTTCTGGTCTCCACACATCTGGTCAACATTCCCTTTAACGACGATCTGCCGCTTACGCCGCTGCACTGGCACATTGCAGACAAAGAGCGCTCCCTTGTGCTGGAATCCACCCGGAACGGGCTTGAAATATACGATAACCCTGTGGGGGTACTGACAAACAACCCGTCCTTCGACTTTCAGACCACCAATCTGTGCCAGTATATGAATCTGACCACTACCTGTCCGCAAAACTGTTTCAGCAATATAAAAAGCCTTGTCCCTTTCGGACAAGGCCTTGGCAGTTTCGGACTGCCGGGTGATTACTCTCCCGCCTCGCGCTTTGTCAAGGCGGCTTATCTCTCCATGAACTCCGTCTGCGAAAAGGACGAGATGAGCAGTATTTCCCAGCTCTTTCACATCCTGGATTCCGTGTCCATGATCCGGGGCAGCGTCGTCACAAACCAGAAGCTTTACGACACCACCACCTATGCCTGCTGCATGAATGCCACCAAGGGCATATATTATTATAAGACCTACTCCAACTCCCAGCTCACCGCCGTCGATATCCGCCGGGAAGATCCGGATGCGGAAATACTGAAAACCTATCCTCTGACAACAGAGCCGCAGATTGCATGGGCAAACTGACAGACGGCTCCGTCATTACCAACGGGCTTTTTTCAGCCGGAAAGAACTGATCAGCTCCTTCAACATGCCGGACTGGGACGACAGCTCCTCGCTGGCTGCCGCACATTCCTGACTGGTCGCGGAATTGTTCTCCACAACCGCAGAGATCTGCTCCACGCCGGTAGCCACCTGCTCCATCGCAAGCGTCTGCTTTTCCACCGCGTCTACCACCCGCTCCATCTTGACCGTCACATTGCCTGCGAGTTCTCCGGTGCGCTCCAGCGCCGCCGACACTCTGTTCATGACCTTGCCGCCCTCCGTGATCGTAGCTGCAGAGCTTTCGATCAACTCCTTGGTCGCCTTGGCCGCCTCATCGGATTTTGACGCAAGATTACTGATCTCCTCCGCCACCACGGCAAACCCTTTACCTGCGCTTCCCGCTCTGGCTGCCTCGACAGCCGCGTTCAGCGAGAGAATATTAATCTGGAACGCGATATTTTCGATCGTCGCAATGATGGTACCGATCTGCTTGGAATCGCTTGCAATGCGCTCCATGGAAGCGCTCAGCTCCTTCACATTCTCCATACTGACACCAAGCTGCGCACCGGCCTGATTGGTAATCCTGCCCGCCTCCGCGGCCGCGGCTGAAGTCTCTTTTGCGCCCGCCGAAATATCCGAGATCGTAGTCGAAATCTCCGTGACGGCACTGGCCTGTTCCGTTGCACCCTGCGCCAGAGTCTGCGCGCTGGCGGACACCTGATCCGATCCGTCCGATACATGTCCGGCGCTGGCCGCAATCTGTCCCATCGTATGATTGAGCGCCCCTAATATGCTGTCCAGCGACTTCTTGATCGCCAGAAAATCCCCCGTATAATTCTGCTGTGTCTCCTGTGTCAGATCACCCTTTGCAATAGCGCCCAGCACATCGGAAATTTCACCTATGTACGCGCGAAGACTGCCGATCGTATCCTCGAACAGCTCTCCCAAAAGTCCGATCTCGTCATTGGAACTGACACCGATCTCCACCTGTTTCCCGTCAGCCAGTCCAAGTTCACCCTTTTCCAGCCGCTGCGCCGCCTGCGTGATTTTTCCAAGCGGGATGGACACCATCTTTTTCAGATAAGCAGTCAGGAAAATAATGCCGACAATGATCACCGCCACACTGATCGCAATGGCATAATCGATGATTCTGGCAGTCTCCCGCTCCGCCTCGGCTATGGATATCCCCGCGAAGATCAGCCCGTCAACCTTCCCGTCAGCGCCCTTCGTCGGGACATAGGAGCACAGATAGGTTTCTCCCAATATTTCCGCCTCGCCCACATAAGACTGTCCCTGTTTCAATACAATATCTGTCAGGTTGGAGGCCAGCTTCGTGCCAACCACACGCTCTCCATTCTTGGTCACCGTGCTGTAAGCTCTCGTATCACCCTCAAAAATGGTAAATTCACAGCCCTGACGCGCCTTCAGGCCATCCAGCACCTGATTCAGATCATCGCCCTCAGATACCCGGCCGAGCTCATAGGCAAGCAGATTCGTGCCGTTCGTACAAATCTTTTCCTGCATACTCCTGACCAGAGAGTTGTACATATTAACACAGACAGCAACTGCAAAAACTATGGAAACAGCCTGCATGATCACTACCACATTGCCGACCTTTTTCCCAATGCGTTTTCTTTTCCTCCCACCTGTTTTTCGCTTGATCGTCCCTTCGTTTTCCATACCGCTCTCTCCATTTTCCTGTAATAATAATATGGACCATGCCTGGTCTTATCGGGTCTGCTCTGCATAGTCTGCATTTATTGTAACATAAGCACGAAAAAAAACAATCATGTTTTTCCCTGCCATTTCATTTCCATGATATATTCGCTGGTTCCCTCCTGCAGCCGTTTCTCGCCTGTAGGCGCAAACCCGTACCTCTCATAAAAACGTCTGGCGTCCTCATTTTTTTCGAGCACCCACAGATACCGGCAGTTCTTCTCCAGGGCAAACGCCAGCATCTTTCCGCCGATTCCACGGTTTTCAAAGAAATGATCCACATACAGCTCCTCGATCCTGTCACCCGCAATATGCAGCACACCCTTTACAAATTCATCGTCATAAACCCAGACGCCTTCCAGTTTTTTCGGATCGTCCATATATCCCCTGGCAATCGGATAAACCTGTATTTCCCCGAAAGATACTTTATCGTTCTGAAAGATCCTTCTGTAATTCATCCGCTTCGTGAACACTAAAATCTCCGCTATTCTCGAAGCATCGTCAACAGTCGCCCGTCGTATCATTTTTCCGCACCTTCTCCCCGGGGGACAGCACCGCACTGTCTGTACAAAATGCGATTCCATTTATCCCTGCTGTCAACTATATTATCACAAACAACAAGGTGCTTCAATTCCCCTCTCCCCAATACACCGGGCACAGCGAAACAAGAAATCCAATCGAGACTAACATGGTCAGCAATTCCGATAAGGGAACCGCAAGCCATACGCCGGTTTCCCCGAGAACCAGCGGCAGTGTAAACAGGAAAAAAATGAGAAACACAAATGTCCGCAGAGATGAGATGATTGCCGATACCCGGCCGTTTGACAGCGCCGTAAAAAATGCCGAGGAGAAAATATTGATGCCGCAAAAGAGAAAACTGACGGGAAAGATGCGGAAACCTTCCCGCGCAATATCGTAAACAGGCGTGTCCTTTCCTGCAAAGACACCTGTCAGCGGCCCTCCCAGTATCAGAGACAGCACAAATACCACGACAGATACCATTATCATAAAGGAAAGGCATATTTGAAATATCTTTCGCAAACGCTGCTTATCTCCCCGCCCATAATTGTAACTGATGACAGGAGCCACACCCATTGAAAATCCAATATATAAGGCTGACAACATAAACTGTGTATAAATCATGATCGTAATTGCCGCAACGCCGTTTTCCCCCAACAGCCTGAGCATAACCATGTTAAAGAAAAACGTAGTTACCGCCGCCGCCAACTGACTGACCATTTCGGAAAATCCGTTTGCACAGCTTTCCGACAATACCGCAAAATCTGCTCTCGGTTTTGCAAATTTCAGACTGCCATCTGTTCCCGCGAAAAAGCATATTCCGGCCACAGTCGGTAACAGATAGCCGATTCCCGTTCCCAGCGCCGATCCGCTGATTCCCATCTGCAGGGGAACCATGAAAACATAATCCAGCAAAACATTAGCCGCCCCCGCACCGATCGACAGCGCCATGCCAAAGCCGGGATGCCCTGCAGTGACAATCAGATTTTGAAACAGCACCTGCAGCATACTTGCCGGAGTAAAAAGCATTATGATAAGCAGATAATCCCTGCAATAGGGAAACAGCAGACGGCTTGCCCCAAGCCCCATGATGATACGGTCCAGAAAAAGCACGCCGCCCGCCGCGATCATCAATCCCAAAACCGCTCCCGTCAAAATCAGAAAAGTGAAATCCCGCGAGGCCCGCTTTTCCTCTCCCGCTCCCATTTTCCGTGCAATAATCGCGCTTCCTCCGGCCGCCAGCATCGTTCCCAGTCCGACGGTCAGATTGATGACCGGGCAGACAATGTTCATTGCAGACAAGGCGTCCGTATTCACGAAACGCGCTACAAAAACAGTATCCACAATGGTATATAGCCCCATAAACAGCATCATGACGATGGCAGGCAGCGCAAACCGCAGCAGGGATTGCAGATCAAAATCCCGGGCCAGCGGATTTTCCGTCGTTTGTATATGCTTCTCCATTCATCCCACATCCTTCCTTTTGTAAAATAAAACGCTGTGTGGGATAGCCAAATTCGATGAGCGGTTCCGCCTCCACGAACCCTAATTCTTTGAAAAGTTTCCGGTAGCCGGTATCCGCTTTATCACCTTCCCGAAAGGTTGTGACCGTAACTTTTGTTCCGGTGTTCGCAGTCTCCTCCGCAATCTTTTGTATAAATGCCGCCTCTATTCCCTGATGCCTGTATTGCGGATGCACGCCCAGAAAGTCAATGCTGCCGCTTCCCCGGCAAACCGCCATAAGGCCGGCCACCGTATCCGCATCCCGCAGAATCAGCGCCTCTTTGCGGTCAATAGATTCCCGCAGCCGTTTTGCATACAGAGCCTCATCCAGACAGGGGAAGCCGTCCACCGCGAGACGTGCCAGATCCATGCATCCCGGTACATCCTCCACTGTGGCACAGGCGATCCGCTGTTTCCACGAAACTGTTTTGAGTCTTTTCTCCGGATTTTGGTTCAGGACATACCTTAACTGCAGAGGATAAAATACCGCCTCTCCCCGGTATCTGGCCGGTGTCTTTTTGTACATCTCCTTAAATGCGGACGTAAATGCCTGCTGACTTCCATATCCGGCAAGGAGAGCGACTTCCATAATCGGTCTTTCCGAATAAACCAGAAATTTTGCCGCCTCTGTCAACTGCCTGCGCTGTATATAATCATGCGGCGTAATACCGACTTCATTTACAAACATACGATGTAAATGGTATTTCGAGTAATGTACCGCGTCAGCGACCGTCCCCAGATCCGGCCCGTCAAACAGATGCTCTTCCATGTAGTCTATCGCCGTAATGATATTCTCAGTTATGTTCGGCATGGCCGCAATTTCCCTTTCTCCCTCTATATGGCATCACCCACACAACCTGCGTTTCTGCGGTCATTATAGCAAAAACCCGGCGCCGCCTTTTCATAAATCTTGCGGTCTTTCATACGACAATGCAGGCCTGCAAAGTCCGCAATTTTATCCAATCCCCCGCTTTTGAGCAGTCATATAATACACTTATCAAAAACAAAGGAGGCTCACATTTATGGGTAACGATCTATTTGAAACATTTGACAGCGGTTCTCTCAGACTGCCGGAATCGACAGCAGAATTTGCAGACATCCCCTGGGCGAAGCACCCTGCCTTTGAGGGCGTCGAACTCAAGCACATTGTTTCCGCCAAAGATACCGCCGGGCAGTTCAGCTATCATCTCGTCCGCATTGCACCTGGTAAAAGTATTGGGAATCACATCCACGAAACGCAGTTGGAGACACATGAAGTAATCGCCGGTTCCGGCGTCTGCATCAATGACGACGCCAGCATTCCCTATGAACCCGGCGTCATTTCCGTAATGCCCGCCGGCGTCCCCCATGAAGTGAATGCCGACGCCGACGGCCTTTTCTTATTCGCCAAATTTATGCCGGCGTTATGCTAGCGCGAGTTTTATATGCACTTGGCGTCAGCCTGACAATTCTTTGAAAGCAGCGGTCGAAGTGGCTCTGGTCACAAAACCCTGTGGCATAAGCCGCTTCGGTCACGCTTTTTCCTTCCTCCAAAAGCTTCTGCCCTTTTCTTACCCTGCACTGTATCTGGAACTGATGCGGCGTCAGACCACAGGCCGCTTTAAACTGCCGGATCATGTGATACGGACTCATCCCTATGCTCCGGGCCATGTCTTCGACTAAAAACACATCCTCTGGTGCGTCCAGAATCCGTTTCTTTAACTTCTCCATGCAGTCTGCTCCCATTCCAGACCGATTCTGCGTTTCATCGACAGATACGCAGACACTGATCATGGAATAAGGCACACCGTTTACCGTCTCTATCGCGTGAGGTGTGTCCGGCAGGATACAGAAGTACGCCCCTGCGCGGTATATCTTCCTCTCATCGCCACAGACAACGCAGACCGCGCCGTCCGAAACAAGGCCGAATGTGATGTGGCTGGCGTGGGTGTGCGTCGGGTAGGACTGCGTGGAGTCCTTATAATAGATGCACTCTATGCTTTTGTTTTTTCGGTCGTAGATAATGTTGTTTTTCATAAGGTCAACCTTTGTGGTAAAACATGGGCTACATCTCCTCTTTCAGCAGGGAATACATCTTCATGTCAATCACTCTGCCCTTCTTGACGGCATTGCTCCTCAGCGTGCCCTCATATTGGAACCCTGCTTTTTCAAGCACCCGACAGGAGGCAATATTGTATGCGAAGGGCTCCGCGTAAATACGAATAATATCGCTCTTATCAAAAACATATGCACAGATCTGTCTTACCGCATCGGTCATAATCCCCCTGCCCCAATATGCTTCCGCGATGTAGTACCCCAATTCCGCAGTCTGCCTGTGTATGTTGCCCTGTCGAAAAACGCCGATGCTGCCAACCACCCTGTCATTTACCGTTATGGCAAACGCAAACGTTTCCTCTTCATTCGCGGAAAGCATAGCGGAAATAAATTCCACCCCATCCTGTTCTGTGTAGGGATACGGCAGACCGTCCCTGAGATTATCCTGCACCTTTTCATTGGATATAGCCGCCGCCAGATCCTTAGCATCCGTCAGCTCCCATTTTCTTATTTTACAGGTCATTGTGTACCTCTCTTTTCCACGATCATCTATTTCCTGCAATCTACATCAACTTTTGCTTCGATCACTTCTTTTTGCTTACTTTCATACTACATATAGAAAAATCCATTTGCACCAGTTTCTTACCATTTGGAAGCATGTGTCTCAGCGTTTTGATTACCCGAAAATCAAGCGCACGCATTACCCGCTCCAGCGCATGTTCCTCCATCTGATGATGTACTTGTTCCAACCCGTCAAACGCATGCAGATATGGAGAATCCGATACCCAACTATCCTCTGTATTGATTTGAATAATACAGGAAACATATTTCGGTTGGACGTGCTGTACGACTTTCTGAAAACAAGTATAGCCAATATACTCAACCAGCAGATTGGCTATAATCATATCCGCTTTCGGAAGCGTTTGCGTGTCCTCAGTCAAATCCACGCAAATACATTCCAGCACTCCATCTAAATCGGCATATCTGCGGGTAACTGCTTCCAAATAGGCGGCATTTATATCTATCCCATATACTTTTTTGAACTTGTTTTTTGAGATATGCCTAAGTCCGTTTCCTCCCGCAATTCCCAATATCATAACACTCGAAATATGATAAGCGGCAAACTGCCCTTTCATCATTTCATCCAAAGCCTGCAATTGCATCACAGAACTAAGTTTCATGTGATTTTCGTAATCAGATACCGGAATCTCTTCCCATGGATTTTTCATCTGCGTTTTCCTTTTCATTATAATTGCTTGTTTTATGTCTTCAAACCCGCCTTTCCAACTCATCCAAAATCTTTTCCCTTTCACCGCTTTCATTGGTTTTAAGCCGCAACAGCGGAATCTGATACAGTTCTAAAATATGATCCTTCAACTGATCCCTCGCAGCCTGAGTGGTTCCCTTTTTGTGGTTTTCGTACCCGTCAACTTCAATCGCCAGAACAGGCCTTTTACCGATTCTATTATAGATCAGAAAATCCAAATGCGCCGCCGGATTCATCACGAAGCGACATTCCCGTTCATTTAACAGCTCAGGATTTTTAATCAGCATGTTTAACGGAAAATGGCAGACAACATCCAAACCGGCATAGTTGTTGTTATCGCCAATAATGTTTTCAATCAACGCATACGTCAGATTCTCCGAGTCATATTTTGACACCTTTTTATGATTTTGTAAAAACGCCCTTCTTTCCTCTGTATACTGCTTATAAAGATAATCAAAAACCGAATAAATTTTACTGTCCACAACCTCAAAATTATGATATTGAATGTAGTCAATCAAATCTGTTATGTTGCGCTCTTTGGTCTGCTTATTCCCGGTGACAACGAGCAGCAGTCTCCTCTTTGCCCTCGATACCGCAACATTAATCAGGTATGGATCATCCGCAAAATCTGATATCTCATCATCCACTGTAGATATAATGATATTCTCCTTTTCCTTGCCCTGAAACTTATGCACCGTAGCAGCGTCCATATCGCTGATTTCCCTGCCCAGAGCTTCCACCTGATTTTTGTATGGCGCTATAATACCGGTTTCTTTCGGATCCAGAGCATATTTGGGTATAATTTCCTTTTTGATGACATCTATCTGACGCTGGCTGTAATGGTTACGCGCATGATTCCCCACTACTGTTTTAACCACCGATAAAACATCATCTTCCCCGTTATCCTTTGTCATGATAATTAACTCACCACGATAGAATTTCTGATTGCAGAAATTGATTATTTTAGGGTGGCATCTGTAATGTTCCCGCAACAGCGTCTGCGTCACATTTGGCATAACATCCAATATTGACTGCAAAAAGCTCTTTGTATACCGATAACCATCGTCTACATGAAAACTGTCAAATATGGCTTCTGCCTTGCCCTTGACGCCCTCCGTAACAACATTTGGCAGTTGCCTGGTATCTCCAACAATCACAACATTCTTTGCACAGGAAAGCGCCAGCGCGCCTGTAGCAACATCTACCTGCGATGCCTCATCCATAATGAGATAATCATACACAACCTCCGGATGCAGACTACTTGTTGACGAAAATGTTGTACTTAATATAATGGGATATTCTTCCAGTACCTTATATGATTCTTTCCACAAATCATCTTCACTGAATATTTTGCGATTGCCATCATTCTCACACTTCCTCGCCAGTCTGTCTTTTAAAGCGATCATGGACTGTTCGCATAAATCATCAAGTAAATTCTTATTTACGTGATTCAAATACTCTTCAATCTCCTCAATTTCCGCAAACAGCTCCGACTGCTTTGCTCTATAATACATAGCCTGAAAAGTCGTGATGGTCTTTGCCAAATCCTGATTGATGCGCTTCCAGTCCGTAATTCCATACTTGAACCGGGATTTTATCTGAAACAACTTTAATAAAAATCCGGCCGCCTTTTCTCTTTCCGAAATCCTCTGACACTCCTGCCACAATGCCACCCAATTCTTTGACAACAGTTCTCTCTTAAGCTTTATGCTATCCGTATTAACATCTGACTCGTCTACATACTGATTAAAATATTCCAACTCCGTTGATAATTGCGATATTTCCTGTCTTAAAGATGCCAGTCTTTCCTGTTTATCAAAAACCGTTTTTAACTGCACCGACTGTCCTGATATTCTTTTCCGCAAAACATGGGGATCCTCTTCCGTTTTCCACGACGAAAAATCAGGATACTTTCCGTCCTGATTTTCAATAAACAGTTTCTTGTTTTTAGAACTTCCCAACGCTGCAACGATAAAGCCCAGATCGTATTTGGCAGAAGATAATTTCTCATACACATTTTCAGTTGCAGAGTTGTTATTTGATACAATTTGGACAGTTTTTCCCTCCATCAATATATTGGCAATAATATTCAATATCGTCTGTGTCTTACCCGTCCCTGGCGGTCCCTGGATCACACTGATCTGGTTTTCCATGGCTCTCTTAACAGCCTTATATTGGCTATTGTTACAGCCAAATGGGAAAATCGGTATATATTCACGCATATTTTTATTTTTCTGCAATGAAGATGGATTCAAATACTTAGCCAGCGCTACATCATTACTTACAAAAGATATCTTTTCAAACCTTTTAGGCAATAATTTTTCGCCGGTTTCCTCATTTCTGATATCGCTCAGGTCCGCAATCTGCTTTATGTATGCGAACACATCTGCTGACTGCTTTTGGTTGAGGCACGATTCAATAATATGTAAGTCGCTTTTACGATAATCTTTCTCCTTGCCTTCTCCAAAACAAATGTGCCAGTATGTGTCGTTTTTACTAACAAATTCGAATATACCCTTTATGTCGAAAAATTCCCGTCCGTCTCTGCTGATGCGGTACATGTTAGGATTTAAAACGGTTGGCTCAGTCAGTTTTTCCACATTGTCATATGCATATGAATATGTTTTCCCGCTGTCAAATTCCACATCCCATTTATGGGTTCCCTTATTATATTGGCACGACCTCACTTCGCTCGTCTTTATTTCGCCCTTAATGAGAATCATATTGCATCTTGCGTTCATCCGTTTTCCCGCCCTATTTCTTAATCATCCCTTTATAGCTGCTTAAAATACGCCTTCAGATCCGCCTTGCAGGAATCCTGACCGTCACGACTTCATACGGTTTTAACACGACATCTATGACGTTTTCCTCCACGTTTGTCTCATATTCCGTCTCTTCCAGCAGATTACAGATATATGCCTTCGTAAAACTGCTGTGGACAGTGAGCTTTGCCTTCGTATATGCATTCTCCGATTCATACAGCCTAAGAATCGTTCCGTCCTTGTCCTCCGCTCTCTTGATCGTCTCCAGCACCACATTTTCACGGTCTACGGATGCGAAGGAGTATTCTTCTCCCGCGGCGGTATTCGTCTGCGCGACAAGCGGCTGGTTTACTTTATAAGCCTCCGTCACCGTCCCGGCCGCACGCCATCCTTCGGCATGAGGATAGAGTGCATAGGTAAACACATGCTCTTCCTGATCCGCCACCGGATTCGGCTCGATACCGGATTTGATCAGCGTCAGCGCAATATCGGAATCTTTCACGGAATGGCCATACTTACAGTCATTCAGCAAAGACACGCCGTAATGTCCCTCGGAAAGGTCGATCCATTTCTGACCGCAGCTCTCAAACCGCGCCACGTCCCAGCTCGTATTTTGATGCGTCTTTCTCGTCAGATTACCAAACTGCACGTCAAAGGTCGCTTCGTCCGTATGCACCGCCAACGGGAAATGTACCTTCAACAGTGTCTGATGCTCCTGCCAGTCTACATGGGTTGCAAATTCTATCCTGCGGCTGTGGGCATAGAAGAAAATCTTCTGTCTGATGGTAGAATGGGATTCTTTTCTGGTGATCTCAAGTGCCGCCCGCACAGGCCCCATCTCCGTCCACTCCATCTGCGTCACATCCTCGATATCCCAATATTTCTCCGTATAATAGATATCAATGTCCCAATTGTCATAATAAATGGGCTTATCTTCATACATGCGCATCAGATTTGCGCGTTTGCCGGGCTGAATCACTTCCCTGTCATTCTCCTTATCATACAGGCTCATGAACATGCCCTGCCCGTCAAACTTCACTCTGTAAAACGGGGTATCCAGCTCATAATCGCCTGACAGGATAAACGGCTCGGATGTCTGGGCCGCTTTGGCTGCCCGATAGGACTTATATCCCTTAGACGGCAGGTTCGTCACATACGCAATGCTACCGTCCTTCGTCTTCTGCACCGGATAGAGCGCACCGTCGCCGTCCGTCAACGCCTCCGCGTCAAAACTGCCGAGGCAGACGATATCGTCCCTTGTTCTGCCCACCGTGTTAAATACGGTTACCGCATCGCCGTCGCCTGCGATCGCCCTCCTGCGCTCTTCCGCCATCGCAGCCGTCTTTGCCGCCAGCTCTTCATACTCCTTCTTTGTCACCTCATACACTTCGTGAATCGCAGAACCGGGCAGGATATCGTGGAACTGATTTAGCAGCACCACCTTCCACATAGCGTCAAGTTCTTCCTGCGGATAAGGCATTTTCTCCAATGCCAGCACGGACAGAAGTTCCAGGTCCATCAGCCCAAACTCCGCCTTACGGTTCGCGCGTTTATTGCGTGCCATGGACGTCAGCGTGCCTCTGTGGTATTCAAAATAAAACTCTCCTTCCCAGACCGGAAGCCTTCTGTTGTCTTTGACCCGCTCCTCCAATTCGTCAAAATAGGTCCGTGCAAATGCCTGACGTACCTTTGGAATGCCTTTCACTCCTTTTTCCATGCGGACGGAAGTCTCCAGCATCTCTCTCGTCGGCCCGCCGCCGCCGTCGCCGTAACCGTAGGAAATCAGGATATCATTGTTTATATCCTTGTTCTGATAACGCTGCCACCCTCCCATAATGGCATCCGGGTGCAGCATGCCGTTGTACGTCGTGAAGAAATTGGCGACAGGCTGTTCCACCCCCAGCGTTGTAATCAGGTGCGTCAGCACCTCCGAGCCGTCGATCCCGCGCCAGATCATCGTGTCGTAGGGCACTTTATTAAACTGGTTCCATGCGAGTTTCGTGGTCATGAAATAGTCAATACCACACTTTCGCATGATCTGCGGAAGCGCTCCCGAATAGCCGAACACGTCAGGCAGCCACAGGATTCTGTTGTCCACGCCGAACTCCTCTTTAAAAAAGCGTTTGCCGTGCATAAACTGACGGACCAAAGACTCTCCGGATGTCAGGTTACAGTCCGCCTCCACCCACATACCGCCCTCCGGCTCCCAGCGTTTCTCCCTGACCCGCTCCTTCACTTTTGCATAAAGTTCCGGGTAACGCTCTTTGAGGAAAACGTATAGCTGCGGCTGACTGGACATAAACTTATATCCCGGGTATTCCTCCATCAACTTTAATACCGTGGCGAAACTGCGCCCGACTTTCTCTCTCGTCTGCTCCACGGTCCACCACCATGCCACATCTATATGCGTATGTCCGATGCAGGTCGCTATCACATCCTTATACCCCGCCCTGTCGGAGTAAAGCGCCTTTTCCAGATAATCGGAAGCCTGCGCAAGCGTGCGATAAAAATCTGCCGAATAGGGCGTGCGCAAGTCAAGGAAATTTACGGCCGTATTTAGGATTTCTTCTATATCCTTCCGGTTCCTGTCGTCCTCCTCCATGCGCCCAAATGCCGCAAGCGGCACCCATAGATCATAGTACAGTTTTTCAATATCCGCATCGATCTCCTGCATCTCCACGAACAGATTAAATTCCGTATGCAGCGTACCGGTATACGCCTGCAGTTCGATCGCCAGTTCCTCCCCCGCCGTCGCCGCCGGACGCAGGAAAACCTCCCTGTGGTTCATATCGATTCCCTGTACCGCTTCCCCGTTCACAAACAAGAGAAACTGCGGATTCTTGGCGTCGTCCCACTCGTCGATCTGCGTGGACACATGCAGCCACATACGCCTGCCGTCCAGCTCTTTTGGCACTTTCCATACCGTCTTAAACCAGTAGTGTCGGTCTTTCCCGTACCAGTGCATCTTCCTGCAGTCAAATTTCTCCCACGGCGCGCTGTCCAGACGGGCATCTTCAGGATGCATATAATTGCCCTCTTTATAATCCCAATCCTCCACCGGCACTCTCTGCTTAACCTTTAATTTTTTCAATTCTTCACAGATCACACGGACTCTCTTATCCAAAAAATGCATCTTGCTCTCTCCTTATTATGCTCTTTTTCTTCCCCGCAGGCAATCCGCATACCAGAATACGATTTCCGCAATATGATGCAGATCTCCCTCACGGCTTGCCTGTCTCCAATGTTTCTTGTATGCCATAAACCAGGTTTCCAGTCTGGCGGCAAGACGGTATGTTTCTTCCTCTTCCCAGATACCGCCATTCTCTTTCACATACATAAAAGCTCCTACCGCATTCCAGAGACTGACAGCCTCCCCAGCAAGGTCAAGGGCCTCTATCAGAGGTCTGGATTCTTCCCTCATATGTACAGCCGTCCCCTTGAGCTGCCGCCGAAGGGCACGCAGGTTCTCTTCCGCCTCCCTGACATCCTCCGGCCGTCCTAATGATTCCGGCAAAACACCGTCGTTCTCCTTCTCACGATGCAATACCTGTTTTTCATAATAAGTAACGGCTTTCCACCAGTCAAATATCGACTGCTTTGCCAACTGTGCCATAAGTGTTACTACCTTTTGAGAACCGTCACCGTATGCAAGAAGTGAAATCTGCCGGTTTATCTCATCAAACCCGATTTCCTCCTGATTCCAGGAAAAGGCGGCGCCATATATCATTCCCGGCATCGAAAACGCCGGATCATTGACATGTCCGAAATCTCCCCAGTCCGTATTTAATATTCCCTCCGCGTGATATTTCCGGGCGTAACCGCACATCCGTATGATGTTCTGATAGGAATCCTCTATCCTATTGATCCACTGGTTCCAGCCGCACACGCCGGGACACAGATACTGCACCGCTCCTGCCTGTGCCATTGCGCGGCATTCGTCCTCCCCCTGTTCCGGTGCATATCCCCATGTGAGGCACAGCGTATTCTCCGGCAGTTTTTTGATAAACGCCGGATTGGCGCATATAATATCCCCAAAGAACATCGGCTGCTTTCCACGCTCCACCAGAAAGTCGCAGAGCGCTTTCACAAAACCGATATACATATTCCCTGTCCCTTCCCGCTCTGCCGTCTCCCTGGATCTCTCACTCCCCAGATCAAAAGTCTCATCCGCACAGATATTAAATTTATCGGAGGAAAACAGCGCCCCGTACTCGGCAATCATCTCCTTGATCAGCGCCAGCGCACGTTCGTCCGTCGGATTCAACGTATGATGCTGCATCCGGTCATCAAACGAGAACGGCGCCGTCCAGGAATCCCTGCGCTCACACAGCTCTCCGCAGCTCTTTGTGGAAAGCAGCGTATACAGGTGCCCGAAACTTGCCATCGCCGGAACCAGCTCCACATGACGTTTGCGGCAATATTCGTCCAGCTCCAGTATGTCCTGCGCGGTCAGCGGCGTCTCATCCCGCCACATTTCGGTCAGATTGCGAAACAGATAGGTATGTTCCACATAGAGCTGTAATTGGTTGATCTTATACCGGCTGATGTGATCAACCATCTTTTTGAGTGCGGACAGCGTCAGAACCCGTCCTCTCGTCTCGTCAAAAAAATAGCCCCGAACCTTCACATCGGGCACGTCCTCAATTTTTACACAGGGAATCATACCGCCGTACTGTGCGGCAATCTGACACAGCGTCTGTACGCCGTAAAGTACCGCCGCCCCGTCGCCGCCTGCGATCACGATTCCCTCCTCCGACACATCCAGACGGTACTCCTGTTCCTGCAGTTCCCGGCGCACGGTAAGAAGAATATCTCCGGGTCTCTTCTTCCCTTTGAGAAATGCACACGCTATTCCTGTACTTTTTTTTAGACTGTCCCGCAAAATAGCCGCATAGGTGGCGCCGTTTTCATAAAGCGCCTCCCCAATGACAATCACGCTCTGAAAGCCCAGTTCATAGAACCCCTGTTTTTCCTCTACTCTCTTCGGCCTGGGTAATAGTATCATTTCTTTCTCTCCTCCGTCTCCGTTATGTCACTTCGGTTTTATTCCATCGCTTCCATCAATCGGTCAACCGTCGTAAACGCCAGCCCTGTCACCGTATCCGCACATCCGTAATAAATTGCGATTCTTCCTGTCCCGGCATCAGTCAGCGCCGCACACGGAAATACCACATTTGGCACGTCTCCCACACACTCATACAATTCATGGGGCGCCAGTATATAATTTCTCGTTCTCCTGATCACCTTCCACGGCTCCTCCAAATCAAGAAGCGCGCAGCCGGCGCGATAGACAAAGCCGTTACAGGTATTGATAACGCCGTGATAAATCAAAAGCCACCCCTCGTCTGTCTCGATCGGCACACAGCCGGCGCCGATTTTCGTACTCTGCCATGCCGAATAATCCCCTTTTATGGCACCCATAACATAGCGGTGGCATCCCCAATATTTCATATCCGGGCTTTCGCTCAAAAAGATATCGCCAAAGGGCGTGTGCCCGTTATCACTTGGCCGGCTGAGTAAATAGTATTTGCCGCCGATTTTGCGCGGGAACAGAACCCCGTTTCTGTTAAACGGCAGAAATGCATTCTCAAGCTGATAAAACGTCTCGAAATCAAATGTATATCCGATGCCGATGGTCGGGTATTCGTGGTAGCCGTTGCACCACGTCACATAATACCTGTCTTCCAGAAAGCACACTCTCGGGTCATAGCGAAAATCTCTCTTTGCTATTTCCGGATGCGCTCCCTGAAAAGCAATCGGTTCCTCCGCGATATCCCAATGAATGCCGTCCCTGCTAAATCCCGTAAAAATATCCATACTGACGGACTTGCTGTCACACCTGAAAACGCCTGCGTATCCGTCCTGAAACGGAACGACCGCGCTGTTAAAAATACTGTTTGCGTTCTTCGCCGCAAACCTCTCTATAATCGGATTCCCATCATAACGCCATACCGGCATCCTCTCTCCCCTGGCCGCATCCTGCCACGGCATATTCGGTAAGTCTTTTCCGATCATCTTTGCCATAAACTGCCTCCTTATGCTATTTTATTTTTCTCTCCGCACTTTCCCTTCACCGCCTTCTCCCATACGCATCTTAAGAGGGGAAACGCCGTAATAATTGTGAAAATGCCGATGAAAATAATTCATATTGGTATATCCGACTCCAGCCGCAATTTCCGCAATTTTATCATCTGTCTCCATAATCCGGCTGCGTGCCGCCTGCATGCGGTACATCATCAGATATTCCGTAAATTTCATGCCGGTCTCCCTGATAAATATCTGCCCGAGGTAAGTCGGATTCATTCTAAAACGGTCAGCAATATTCTTAAGGGAAAGATTCTGTCCGTACTCCATTGCGACGATCATCACGATCTTGCGGATGAGCGGAGACATCTCCGGATAGGGACGTTTCAAAATCGGGTCGGATTCCTCGGCGATTTCCTCCGGAATCGTACCGTTCAACTTTTCAATAATAATCTGCCTGACCCGCTGTAATAGTTTTCCTCCGTCAATAGGTTTCAACAAATAGTCCAGTGCCCCGCAGCGAAGTGCCTCACAGGCGTAGGTAAACTCGTCGTAACCGCTCATCATAATATAATTTGACCGCACACCCATCTCACTGAGACGAGTGATCAGCTCATATCCGTACTCGTTGCCGATGCACACATCCATCAGGCAAATATCCGGTTTCCAGTCAACCACATGGGAAATCACCTCAAAACTGCTCTTCGCCGTCCTGATCTGATCAAAGCCCAGCGCTTTCCAGTCCAGCAATCTGCTGATTCCCTCCAAAATAGCCGATTCGTCATCCACGATCATCAATGTGTACATCTTTCACCCTTTCCGAAACCGATGCCCCGTCTCCCGCAGGAAGAAAAATAGATATGCGAAAGCCTCCCTCCGCGTTATTATCCACATCCATCTTAAATCTGCTGCCATAGAAATAGTTCAGCCGCATATATACATTGCGCAGACCGATATCGCCCTCCGCCTCATCGTTTCCTTCCGTCATATTATGCCGAATCTCTTTCAGTCTTGACGGCTCAACGCCGCTGCCGTTGTCACTGATCAGGATTTCGGCGCCGTCCTCCCTGGCATATCCGCTCACGATCAGCAGATTATAGTCATTTTCCTGCCGGAAACCATGTGCAAAAAAATTTTCCGCCAAGGGCTGCATCCAGAAATTGACCGTAGGAATTTCCCCGATTTCTTCGTCCAGCTCTATTTGATAGACAAAACTGTCGCCGAAACGCAGCGCCATAATCTTGAGATACATCTCAAGTGAGGCAAACTCCTCCTTCAGTGTAATAGAATCCGCCCTGCGCATCCGCACCCGGTACAGCGAACCGAGCATGGCAATCGCATCGGCCATATCCCGGTCTCCGTTTATCAATGCCTTCGATTGCAGCATCTCCAGTGAATTATACAGAAAATGGGGATTGATCTGATGCTGCAGAGCCCGCATCTGGCTTTCCTGTTCTTTCAGCTTTAAGATATACTCTGTCTCAATATATCCCTTCAGCTTCATTCCCACATCCTTCAAAGTTTCCGCGATGATCTTATACTCATTTTTCCTGTGCCTGTCCGGCAGCATGAGTATCTGCATACGATCAAAGTCGCCGTGTTCCATGGCGGAAAGCATATCCATGATCAGCGCCATAAAAGCCGCGTCCGATTGAATTCCGGCGTAGTAGCAGACCAGTACGCCGACGGCCACCAGCACAAAGGCCGCCACCATGACCGATACCGTATAGCGGTTGTCATAGAGAGTTGAACCGATATCCTTCATCACAAGAAAATAGTATCCGTTTACCTCAGAAACCTCTTTCACAAAAAAAGCAGGTATTGCACCGTCCACAAAACCCCATCCGGACTGCAGCTCTTCTCCCTGTAATTTTAAGAGCCACTGGCCATAGTTCTCTGTCATTCCTCTGTCCAGCAAAACGGTTCCCTCTTTGTCCGCGATCATCCATTGTGCCGGAACGTCCTTTCCCCCGTAAATATCCTGACTGCTCACCCAGAAATGCAGTTTGCCGAGTGTCTGTTCCATGTGTTCCGGATTCCGAATCGGACAGGACGCAATGATAATGTCTCCATGACCATACCGCGACATAAATTCTTCCGGTTCTTCCAGATCATATTTCATCCGAATGTTTCCATATTCCCACCAGAGTGCTTTGGTCCCGCTGCCCGATTCCAGTGTCAGCCCCGTAATCTGGTTCTGACGATCCTGAATTTTCTTGGTAATATTTGCCGGAAAACAGCCGATCTGCGTACTGCTGCCAAGACTGTTGTCCCTTCGAAACGCAATATATTCTTCCTCGCTGTGCGCCGCGAATAAAGCTGCCGTATCCTCCATCAATTTGGCGTCCTCATACATGCCGTTCGTGTAGTCCAAAGCACGCAGCCGAATATGATCCAGTCTTCTCTCCCTTTCCGTGAATACGTCCTGTGTCTTCTGCCACAGATCATGCATCCAGGTATTCATCAGAAAGACCAGCACCCCTGAAAATACGATGGTGCTGATCAGGAATACAAAACAGACAATCTTTATAAATTTTACTCTATATATCTGATAACCGAAAAAGACAGACCGATATCTGTTCATCTGTAAATCCTCTGCCGATATCATATTTTCGTCATTACAGGGCTTATTATATCGGCTTTCGCATGGGGTTGCAAGGCTCTCTCCTATTTCAAAATTCTCCAAAAACCCCAGACAGTATTTCTGTCCGGGGTCTTTGGCTCTTCCTGTCACATACTCCTTACAATCATTGTCGGACTATGCCGGACTGCTTTTCTCATTTATAAAATTCATCTATCTGCTTCTGCGCTTCCGCTATAATTGTATCCAGTCCCGCCGCTTTTAAATCCTCGATACATTTAGGTACCGCAGTCGCCGGGTCGGAGGCTCCCGTCAGCATATCGTATTTATACTTATCCCACGTCGTATTGACATTGGACACCTCATTCTGGATGTTTGTGACATCGAGCGAAAAGCCGAGACAGGTTGACGCAGCCGCCTCCTCGTTCTGTTTTTTCACTTCATCCCACTGATTCGGATCCGAGCCCTCCTGATTGCTCATGACAAAGAAAGTGCCCTGTGTATATGCCGGCCATGTCCAGTCATCCCGCAGTCTCTTTACGCTGCCGTCATCCAAATATTCAAAATGGTCTCCCTCCACGCCGTATGCACATAAATCACGGAATTTCTGATCCGTATTGATGAGCTGCAGCACTTTCAGCGCCTCTTCCTTATAATTGGAATTGACGGAAATGGCGTTCATGGATCCCTGAATCGTCTCCGTCGTGTACAGCGGTCCGAAGACTTTCACAGCGTCATATTTCTCCACGCCCTGCAGCGTCTGCCACTGTACTACCGCACTCGGCCATCCCTGCGCATTGCCAAACGCATTGCCCTTACTGTCCTCCGCCACTACATTTGCGTCCGGATTGATGATCCCGTCCGCATACCACGCATGCAGCAGCTCCAGGCCGGCCACAATGTCTTCCTGCTCCAATGTACATACCACCTTGCGTTCCGGGTCGTCAATCTTCACGCCGATTGCCTGAATGCCGCTTGCCAATCCGTCATAGTTATTAAAGAATCCGCTCCAGAGTGCACCCTGATTCAGCATCAGCGGATAGAAAGATTTCCCCTCTCCGTCTTTGATCGTTCTCACGATCGGGTCAAGGGACTGCAGGTCTTTCAGACTTCCCATATCGATACCGTACTTCTGCACATACTGGTCATCTAAATAATAGAACTGCGTCAAAGACGAATCCTTATAGGTAGGCACCGCATATACATTCCCGTGGATCTGTACGCCGCTCCAAAGTTTCTCCGGGATAAAGCTGTATAATTCCGGCGTCACAGTCTGCACCATATCACTGATATTTTCAAACGCTCCCAGATTTACAAACTTGCTGTAGTTCGTATTGTTGGTAAACATGATGTCAAAATACTCTCCGGCGTTGACGATCGTATTCATCTTCGTGTCATAATCGTTCCAGCCGGCAATTTTGACATCCAGTCTCACACCGATTTTTTCTTCACTGTAATCGCTGATTTTTGCGACCGCCTCGTCGAAATCATCGGCCGGTGTTCCTCCTACCGTCCACCATATAAGCGTCGGCACTTCGCCGGACGCCTGCCCGGAATCCGCCGTCCCCGTATCAGCCGCAGCCGTACTTTCGGTTTCGGAAGTGTTCTGCGCCGTTTCATTTGCAGGCGCGGGCGCCTCGCTGTCAGAGCCGCCGCAGCCTGTCAGCACCCCCGCTGCCATGACAGCCGTCATTCCCAATGCAAGTAATTTGTTTAAACTTTTTCTTTTCATAGATATCCTCCTTTATCATAATGACTATGGCGGAATCGCCGCCATCTATATCTTCCGCCGCTTCTTTCGCCGCGGATCGATACCTTTTTATCCGGTCGTGCCTTCCCTTATCCCTTCACTGCTCCAAGCGTCAGACCCGAAATAAAGTATTTCTGGAAGAAAGGATAGGCACATGCTATGGGCGCTACAATGATCACCACGATCGCCATACGCGCCGCCTCCTGCGGCATCTGTGCCAGCATCTCCGCCGCCCCCAGTCCCATCGTCGCCGCATTTTTCGCCAGCATCTGGATGTTCGTCAAAATCGTGTTCAACAGCGCCTGCAGCGAATAAAGTCCGGAATCCTCTATATAAAGCATGGACTGATACCAGTCATTCCAATAGGCAAAGCAGAGGAACAATCCAATGGTCGCCAATACCGGTTTGGAAATCGGCAATACGATCCTGGCAAAAATCGTAAGCTGGCTGGCGCCGTCCATTTTCGCCGATTCAATGAGAGATTCCGGTACCGTCGTCTTAAAAAACGTCCGGCAGATCACCACATTGAAAGAGGAAACACACAGCGGCAGGATCAACGCCCACACCGAATTTTTCAATCCCAAAAGCTGGCTGACCACATAATAGGTGGACACCAGACCGCCGTTAAACACCATCGGAATAAACACCACCATCGTCAGAAATCCGTTCAGCTTATACCCCGGACGCGAAAGCACATATCCCATCAGAGTCGTCAGCAATACACCGAGCGCCGTGCCCACAACTGTCACAAACAGCGATACGCCGAGTGCCCGTATGATCATTTTGCTCTGAGAGATCAGGAACGTATAACCCTCCAGCGAAAAAACTTTCGGTATAAAGTGATAGCCGTATTCCGTAATGGACGACTCCGCCGAGAACGAGATCGCCACCACCAGAAGAACCGGTATGACACATGCCAACGCCATCAATATAAAAATAATGTTCAAAACGATGTTTGCCGGTTGAGAAATCCGATTAAAACGATCGAATCCGGTCAATTCATCCTTATTCATTTTCCGTTTCTGTTTCGCACTCTCCATAGCTCCCTCCACCTCAAAACAGTTTGCCGTATCATCATCTCAATCGCCCGTATACCGGCTCCTTTCCGGCGCAGCCTGCACCCGCTAGATCATGGCGCTCTCCTTGTCGATCTTTCTGACTACCGCGTTTGCTGTCAGAATGGTAATGCATCCCGCAACCGACTGGATAAATGCCGCCGCCGCAGACATTCCCGTGGTGGACGACTTCAACTGTTTGTATACATAGACGTCCAGCGTGTACACCACATCGTACAGAGAATTGGAATCTCTGGGCACCTGATAAAACAACCCGAAATCGGAGTAGAAAATACGTCCCACATTCATAATGAACATCAAAATGATGACCGTCTTCATAAGCGGCAGCGTGATATAACGAATCTGCTGCCATATGGTCGCCCCGTCGATTCCCGCCGCTTCATAGTAACTTTTGTCGATTCCCGTAATGGTTGCGAGATATACAACCATTCCGTAGCCTACGCCCTTCCACAGATTCATAAATACCAGAAACGGCGGCCACATCTCGGGTTTCATATACCACTGCTGTCTCTCCATTCCGAAAGTCTCCAGCATATTGTTTACAAGACCCTTGTCATAACTTAAGAATGCCCAGACCAGAGCCGTCACAACTACCCATGACAGAAAATACGGCATGAACATCGCCGTCTGATAAATCTTCGTCAGCTTCCTGGAGTGCAGTTGTCCGATCGCAATCGCAGCCGCCACCGGCACCACGATGCCCAAAACAATAAATACGATATTGTATGCCAATGTATTTTTGATAATCATCCAGATATCTTTTGTAGAAAACAGAAATTTGAAATTGTCAAACCCGACCCACTCACTTGTAAGAAAGCTTTTCAGAAAACCGCCGTTGATCTTAAACTTTTTAAAGGCAATCACTATGCCGAACATCGGCATAAAACAAAACAGGAAATACCATATTGTAGTCGGCAGCGCCAGCAGAGTCAGTTCCGTATCATCCTTGTTCCATCGCCGCCTTTTGGGTTTTATTTTCTTTTTCTCTTTGCCCATACCTTCTCCTCTCCCTCTCCATTCTCCAACGCACCGCATGTCACTATCCCTATTTACAATTTATCTGTTTATTTATTATATATTAGGCACATTGCACATAATATCCATATTTCTTTAGAAAATAGTATATAAATATTAGTTCGCTCTTATAATTTCCATGTCCGTTTTTGTGCACTCTGTATACGATACTTGCCATTTCCATCTAAGGCGCTTGTCACTATGGATTGCATTTGCCTCACAAACGTAGTATTCTATATAGCAGCAATCAGACACCGCGCCGCCATCCGGCCGTGCGACGAAATCCATTGTGTAAGGAAGAGATTTGATATGAGAGAAACATTCCATATTATCAGCGACGGCTCCTGTGATCTGCCAACTTCGCTGGTGCAGGAGAAGAATATAACGGTCGTGCCCTTTTATGTGTCCTTTGACGAGGAACAGTATTTTAAGGAAAATGTGGATATTGCCATCCGGGACTTCTATCAGATGATGGTCGAGAAAAAGGGCGTATATCCCAAGTCCTCCATGCCCTCCATACAGGACTATGAGGAGGCTTTCCGCCCTTTTGCAGAAAATGACATTCCTGTCATATGTATTTGTATCACTACGAAATTCAGCGGTTCCATGCAATCTGCGCTCAACGCCAGAGAACTGATTCTGGAAAAATATCCGCAGGCCGAGATCACCGTCATTGACGCTACCATCAATACGGTTCTGCAGGGCCAGTACGTTCTGGAGGCTGCCAGTCTGCGGGATCACGGTTTCAGCTACCACGATACCGCAGCGCGGCTGGAAACCATCAAGAGTACCGGCCGGATTTTCTTTACAGTGGGAAATATGGAATATTTAAGGCACGGAGGGCGAATCGGAAAGGTGGCCGCCCTCGCAGGAGGAGCGCTGGACATTCGGCCCGTCATCACGCTGAAACAGGGAGAGATTTTCCCCTCCGGCCTCGACCGGGGCCGGAAACGTACCCTGAAAAAAGTGATGGCGCTCCTTCTGGAATACCTGCAGGACAGCTCTCTGGGAATCGACTGCTACAGCATTGCCGTCGGGTACGGTTATGACCGCGAGGAGGGAATCGCCTTCCGGGATCAGGCACTTTCCACCCTGCGCGAAAAAGGATATGTCATAGACGAAATACCCGTCTACCAGATCGGGGCCACTATCGGCGTGCACACGGGGCCCTACCCGCTGGGATTCGGGATCATTGAGAAAGGGATTCATGCAGAATCGGAAAGATAATTCATTTTTCAATCGCGCCATACTGCTCATCATCCACCGCTTCCAGCCATTCGTTAGAGCCGTTTTCTCCGGGAACCTCTACGGCCAAATGGGAAAACCAACTGTCGGGAGCGGCGCCGTGCCAGTGTTTCACACCCACGGGAATGTTGATGCAGTCGCCGGGCTTCATCTCCACGGCCTCCTTGCCCCACTCCTGATAATACCCCCGTCCGGCCACGCAGACCAGAATCTGTCCGCCGCCCTTGTCGGCATGGTGAATATGCCAGTTGTTCCGGCATCCCGGTTCAAAAGTCACATTAAAGATTCCCACCTGATCCGTGGAAACCGGTGCAAGGTAACTTTGCCCGATAAAATACTGTGCAAACCCGTCATTCGGTTTTCCGATAGGGAAAATCATGCTGTTCTCGTGGGCCGTTTTTGCATCCGCCGCTTCAACTTCCTCATTCCACACTTCCTTTGCCATGTTGAACACGGCCCAGCCCTTCGGCCATCCGGCATAAAAAGCCGTGTGAGTAATGATTGCCGCAATCTCCTTTTTCGTTACCCCTGCCTTCTTTGCATTCTCCAAATGAAACTTCAGCGAAGAATCCGTCACTCCCGAAGACATCAGCGCTACCACTGTGACAATGCAGCGGGTCTTGTGATCAATATCATGGTTGTTCCAATTTTCTCCAAACAGTACATCATCATTATAGTGCGCAAATTCCGGCGCAAAATTTCCAAGTGCATTTCTTCCTGCCGTCTGTGTGATTTTTTCCATCTCCATTCTCCCTTCTTTTCTTTACAAGATGTTTTACTCTATGACTCCATTTGTTTTCAGCCATTCCGTTATTTCATCCGGCAGATCGCTGCCGCTGGAATAGTGTACAGACAGTGCCTCACCCATCTGGGCATCCGGAACCAGCTTTGCGATCGCTGTCAGGCTCTGCCCGAACCGTCCGCCGCCATGGGAGCAGAACGGAATGATCGTCTTGCCAGCGAAATCATATTCTTCCAAAAAAGAGGCGATCGGCATGGGAATCGACGCCCACCAGTTTGGATATCCGAGTATGACCGTATCGTATTCCTCCATATTTTCCACATGGACGGCAAGTTCAGGACGCGCCTGCTCGTTCTGGTCCCGCTGCGCCTCATCCAGCACGGTGTTATAATCATTGGAATAGGGATCAACCAACGTAATCTCAAACAAATCCGCGCCCGTCTGTGCCTGAATCTCCTGCGCAATCCCTTTCGTGTTCCCTCCCCATGAGAAGAACGCGATCAGCACTTTCCCGCCTGTGCTTCCCGTATGCTCCATCCCGGCGCTGGCCACGCTGCCGCTGCCGCTTACCGCATTCCGCACAAGGCGCAGGCCGATATTGAAGCTGCCTTTGTCCCCTGCAAGAGCCGCACGGTAAGCACTGCGCATATTTTTGGCGAAATCGTTCCAACCGCCGCCCCGGTACACCCGCAGCGTTCCCGTTTCGGCTCCGGTAGGGTCTGTCTGTTCTTCCGCACCAACAGCACTTTCGTTGGTGCTGTTATAGGCTCCGTAATAATCCCATACCCATTCGCCCACGTTGCCATGCATATTGTACAGTCCCCACGGGTTTGGCGAGAAGCTGGTGACCGGAACCGTGGTCTGCCGGTATTCGCCGGGCTTTGTGGTAAGATTTCCCTGTGAAAAATAGTTATCCTCGATTTCATAAGGATAATGACCGTAGTAATTGCTCTCCTCCGCGCTGATGGAAGTTTCCGTATTGAACGGCGTTGTGGTTCCTGCACGGCAGGCATATTCCCATTCCGCCTCCGTGGGAAGACGGTAACCATTCGCAGCGCGGTCCCATGTCACATCAGCCCCGTTCACCGTATACGCCGGTGTCAATCCTTCCCTCTCACTTCTGGCATTGCAATAGGAAACGGCATCCAGCCAGGAAATATTCTCTACCGGCAGATCCTCCCCTGAAAAGGTGGACGGATTTTCCCCGGTGATCTCCTGATATTCCGCCTGCGTCAGTTCATAGGCGCTCATATAAAAATCGCTGACCGTGACCGTATGCTGGACTTCATCCTCGGAGCGCCACGCTTCCTCCACCGGGCTTCCCATCTGAAAGGTGCCTCCCTGAATTAAAATAAATTCTTCCGGGAGCTGAACCGCAGTCTGACTTCCCGCATCATTTTCTTCTACCACATTCATTTCCGATTCCCCTTCCGTATCCGATCTTACCATATCGTCTGTCTCTTCCCGCCCGATTTCCGCCTGTCCGTTACCGCCTGCGGACTCTCCGGCCTGCCCTGTGTCACTGTTCCCGCACGCGCACAATGACATCATCATGATCACTGCCATAAAAACAGCGCCGCTCTTCTTCATTCTGCCCCTCCTTACTTTTCTTTCCCTTTACCCGTGTAAGCCGAAAGTTTTCCGGCGCCTTTGGCAATATAGAAACCGGCAAAAATCCAAGATCCCATCATCGCTGTATATTCCAAAAAGACGGACAGAATGCCCTGCTCAAAATCGAAGAATACAAATTCATTTTTCAGAAACATATAGGAAACAATGTCCTTCCGGATAAAGCAGAACAGTCCATATCCCGCAGCCAACACTGCTGCCAGCCGCAAAACCCGCACAGACACGCCAGACCGTTTTCCGCCTCCCGGTAATCTGCGAAACATTCCCGTAACCATGCCCCAGTGCATGCCCAGAAGAAAACTCATCAGCACAAATCCCCAGTAAGAGGCCGCCATGTGCATCCTTCTTGCCGTTGCCATGGGCCCGTGAATCGAGAGCGGGGCAAATACATGGCGGGACATGACGATACCGCTGTAGCCGAGGCAGAGCATGGAAACAAGTACGCTGAGATCAACGATTGTCTGTATCAACCGCGGCAATCTGTACTTTCCTTTGAACAGACTGCCGTACCACCTGATGTTCAGGATATTGTGCGCGAGAAACAACACAAGCATCCCTGCCCCAAACCACTCGTGAAACAACTGCCCGGTGATCTGATAGCCCATCAGACAGAGCAGCAATGCTGTCATCAGGATATCCATTCCCATCTTTATTTTAGGTTTTATATTTGGTTTCATGGATTGTCTGTCCTTTCCCGATTTGTCAGTCTGCCTATTCTCCCAGATGCAGGCCGAGGCCGTTTACCCATTCCATGACAGTATCCTGAGAATCGCTGCCGCCCAGGCGGCGCCCTTCCATCCATGTGGCACCGCCTGTAAGCTGTTCCAGATTCGTTGCGCTGGAGCCTACCCCGCTGCCGCCGGAAGTACAGAACGGAACGATCGTCTTGCCGGCAAAATCATAGCTTTCCACAAAAGTGCTGACGATTCTGGGCGCCTCTCCCCACCAGATGGGATAACCGATAAATACCACATCATACTGCTCCATATTTTCCACGGAGCCGGAAATCGCCGGACGGGAAGATACATCATTCATCTCGATGGTGGAGCGGCTGTTGTTGTCACTGTAGTCCAGATCCGCGTCCGTGTAGGGCTCCTCGGGAATAATCTCATAGATATCCGCATGCAGGCCATTCGCAATATGTTCGGCCACGCCCTTCGTTGTACCTGTCGCCGAAAAATAAGCTACCAGCACTTTGCTGCCCTGTGTTTCAGGAATCTCTGTTTCCGGCTGCTGCGTCTCGGAAATTCCTGCTTCTTCTGTACCGCCTGCATCGGCACTCTCTGCCTCGTCTGCCGCTTCTGTGTGCGTATCGCTGCCCTGTGCCGCTACACTGCCTTCCGCATCGCTTTCTGTCTGCACGTCCTCTCCGATGCTGCTTTCGTCATCATTCCCTGCCGCAGAATTGCTTCCCGTGGAAGGACTCCCTGTCTGGCCCGCGGAATTGCCACAGGCCGCGAGACAACAAATCATACTAAGGGAAAGTAAAAGTGTCATTGTTTTTTTCATCATGATATACCTCCAAAATTTTTCATCTTTTCAATCATATAGTCCAGCTCATCGAGGGACTGCTGCTTGCCGTGAATCTCCTCCAGCAGTTTACAGCGCTGTTTTCTCAGCAACCGTAATTTCTCCTGTTTATCGGCATCGCTTTGGTCAGACCGGGAAAAGTACCTTTTCAGCGAATCCATATCGAAACCTGCTTTCAGCAGAGAATGGATCAGTCCCACCCTGCGCAGTTCGTCATCCGTATAATCAGGAACCCCATTGATAAACCGCCCACATTCCAGAAGGCCGTTTTTCTCATAGAGATCCAGCTTTTCCATATTGATCTGAAACCGTACCGACGCTTCCTGCAGAGTCACCACCCCCACCTCCCATCCCGGACAAAAAAGTAAGTGCGCCCGGAAGCTGATTTCTCCTGACTGCACTTACATCATAAATCGCAAAACATTATATATCAAATACTTAGTATTTATACCCTATTCATGCCCAAAAAGCATTTCGAAAACTCTATGAATTTCGTAGCCGCCAGACTGAAAGGCTGCCCGCGCTTCCACGCCAATACGCTGGTGGCCGTCAGCGGAGGCTTAAGCGGCCGGTAAGTCATTTTTGCCTGATCCCAAAAAGGAACTGCCCCTTCCACCACAATGGAATAGGCAAGGCCGCTCTCCACCATGATAGCGGCGTTTGTATTCAGATTGCTGGTAAAGACCACGTCCAGCTTTTCATAATAGTCCCCAAACCAGCTTGCAAGTTCGCTCCGCACACGTGTCCGGCGGGGCAGGATCAGTGGAAGTTCAGATAAGTCCCTTGGGGTGATGCTGTCTTTTTTTGCAAGCGGATCATCCGGTCTCATCAGCACGATCCATTTTTCTTTCACATCAAAACGAATGAAATCATATTTTTCCACATCGACCGGCTCCAACAGCAGACCGAGATCAAGCAGTCCCCTGTCCATCTGCTCCTTCACCAGATCCGCCGCCGCCGTGAAAATATCAAAGGTGACACGGGGATACTTTTCCCGAAATGATCGAAAAAGTTCCGGCAATAACTGCACGGACGCAATCTCCCCACAGCCAATCGAAATTTTCCCCTCCACCTGTTCTTCCTGTTCCACAAGTTCCTTTTCCGTTTTATCCACAAGCTGCAGGATCTCCTCCGCACGCCTGCGCAGCAAGATTCCCTCATTGGTCAGACTGATCCTGCGAGTGCCTCTGTGAAATAATTTCACGCCGAGTTCTTCTTCCATCTGCGATAACTGGCGGCTTAAGGTTGGCTGTGTAATATGCAGGACTTCCGAAGCTTTGGTTATGCTCTCTTCCCGTACAACCGTTAAAAAATAGCGAAGAACTCTGATTTCCATATAAAAACTCCTTTGGGCCATGCCCCGTTGAGACTGACTGCCTTTACCTGTTTATTCCTAATTATACCAAATGTCTGCCGTGATTCACTTACTGTGAAAATACACAAAAATGGATATCGTAAACTATGCAACTATACAAAGTTGAGTTATTTTGAAAGTTTTTGAATGTTTTGACTTGATTTTGGCATGATTCAATGCTGTCATGATATCATGAATCATCCTGCTGATATTAAGGAGGCTATATGATATGATCTACACGGTAACGTTCAACCCTGCAATCGACTATGTGGTTCATACGGAAGATGTGATACTCGGCGCTACCAACCGCTCTGCAAAGGAAGAAATATATTTCGGCGGCAAGGGAATCAACGTGTCTGTCGTATTACGGGAGCTTGGCATGGAATCCAAAGCGCTTGGCTTTATCGCAGGTTTCACCGGCGAGGCAATCGAGAAGGGCCTCGCCAGTATGGGAATCGATACGGATTTTGTCCGGCTCGCCGCGGGAAACTCCCGCATCAATGTAAAGATAAAATCGAGAGAGGAAACGGAGCTGAACGGCCAGGGTCCTGATATCGACAGCAAAGCGATCACGGCTCTTTTTGAAAAGCTCGACCGCCTGACCGACGGAGATTCGCTGATTTTAGCCGGAAGTATACCGGCCTCTCTCCCATCGGATATTTACGAGCGGATATTGGAAAGGCTGTCCGGCAAAAAGATCAGGACGGCAGTGGACGCGACAAAGGACCTGCTTTTGAATGTTCTCAAGTATAAGCCTTTCCTGATCAAGCCAAACAATCACGAGCTCGGCGAAATGTTTGGCGTGGAATTGAAGACGGACGAGGAGATTGAGAAATACGCAAGACAATTGCAGGACATGGGCGCAGTCAACGTACTGATCTCCATGGCGGGTGACGGCGCCATGCTGATCGACGAATTTGGCAAAGCGCATCGCTGCGGCGTATGCCGGGGAACCGTGAAAAACTCCGTCGGTGCAGGGGATTCGATGGTGGCAGGCTTTATGGCCGGCGCGCGGGACGGAGATTACGAATACGCCCTGAAACTCGGAACAGCCGCGGGCGGCGCAACCGCTTTTTCCGATGGCCTGGCCACAAAAGAGAAAACATTGGAACTTCTGGAAACGCTTAAATAGAACATCCCATCCTTTTTGTTCAACCCCGAATGTGCCTGCAATGGCGGGCCGCAAACACGACCAGCCCGAGCAGCATGATCAGATAAAAACCAATTCCCCTTGCAATGCAGAGGGATGCCATCAGATATTGTTCCGTAAAAATACGAATGAACACTTGTTGAAACACCACTTCCGTAATGCCCTGTGCGCCGGGCACCGGCAGCATGTCCACCGCGATACAGACCGCTGCCTGGAGCCAGACAATATCCCACATGGGAAAACTGCGCAGTCCCAGTCCGCGGTATATCACATAAGTGAGCAAAAAGGCGCTGAGCCTCTGCAGAAAAGTCCCGATCGCAACTGCAGCGATCATCCTCTTATGATTTCGCAAAAAGCAGACCGTTTCCTGATAACCGGACAAGAACCGTTCCATTTTATTTTTTCTCTGTTCTGATTTTTTCCAGAGCCTGATGCGGATAAAAAGTTCTTCTGTTTTCAAGAAAACCGCTCTGATGATTCCCGGTGAAAAGATTATCAAAATCAATACGGCTACCACGACAACATTCAACAACAGTCCAAACAGATACAACCCTCCGTATTCCTGAAAACAGTCCTTTAGCAGTCTTCTGCCAAAAAGCAGAATACCGATTCCTGTCAGGGCAAGCACGAACTTATACATGATAGCTACCGTCATCAAAACTACGGACGCAGCGGAAAGCGAATTGCCGTCTTTTCTCATATAATATAACTGCATCGGCTGTCCTCCCGTCGCGGAAGGCGTGATGCCGGAGAAGAAAAATCCAATAAAAGAATAGGAAAGGCAGAGACGCAGACTGGTTTTCTCCCCGATTCCCTTTAGCAAATACCAGATCATACACCCTTCCCCTGCCACGAAGGCCACCGCCAGAAAAACGGCCGCCGCCATGGACAGCGCGGACAGCTTCCGAATGGAGACTGTCATGCCCGCAAAATCCTGATTCCGCAAAACATTCCAGAATGTCAATGCCATGACCGCCGCAAAGATGCTGATATGAACGATCCATTTCCGTCTGCTATCCTTTTCCATAGGCAGTCGCGCCCTCCCATGCAAAGCTTAAATTCACCGATACCATTTCTGACAGCGGTCCTTCAAAAATCTGCCTCATCCCGCTGTGCTCTAAAAAGTCTTTCGGCGTCACAAGGGAGAAATGTTTTTGTGAGACAAAAATACCGTTCTCCTGCAAAATCCTCGCAATATAGGAAGAACAGGTATAGTGGTCCTTCTGATAAAAAGGGATACCCAGCACAAGTAACGGCAGGCCGCACACCGCGTAATGAATCCGGAAGCGTCTGCGATAATCCGTATGCAGTCTTTCCATGATTTTTCGTTTCTGTTCCAGCGTACAGGGCAGTTCACAAATTCGATAATAGGCCGTTGGGAATGCATGTAAAATTTTATTCTTATCTTCCTTTTCAAATCCGGCGATCACCGGCACAGCCGGATTCCTGCGCCCCACGCTGTATGCCTCCGCCAGATCCGCATCTCCGGAGAGCACCACATGGACATATCTCTGTTTTAAGAATTTTCGGATGAGTGAGGCAAAAATCCCCGGCGTATCCACAAACGCGATATATATGTGAGCCATGCCGTCTCCCTTCTACTGGAACTTGTATATTTTCCTTGCAATCCGGTATCCATCCACGGTGGCCTTCTTTCCCAGCCTTCCCGGCAGGTTGGTCAGGCCGCTCAGTTTCGTATAGCGCAGCCGGTAATACAAACCCGGATTCTCCCTTTTCAATTCATCCCAGATTTCCCTATGCCTTGTTCTCGCGCCTTCCTCCCCGGACAACAGCAGATGAATCGACGAGATTGCCATCATAATGGATACATTCCGGCACATATAATTCGCAAGCTTGGGATGCCGCTCCCTCACTTCCCTTAGATCCACACACTCTGCCACAATCTTTGTCACCTTGATCCGCTGCTCGATTCTGGAGATCAGCACCTTCTCGTTCACCGACTGATCTTCCCTGCCCAGATAATACTGATACAGATCGATATCCATATAATAGAGCGTCTTTACATATGGCAGAGGATAGTACGCGAAAATATTATCTACATAAAAAGTGTGCTCCGGCAAAACCAGGCCCGATTTTCTCAGCACTTCCGTCCGGTACAGCAAAGCATGCATGATCAGATACTGGGACGGCCGGAAGGATTTTATTTCATCCCAGGTGCAGACCTGCCTCTCGGGAAACACATTTCGGTAGCTCATCGTTTTCTCCATCCCATCATCCAGATGATTGTAGGTATAATTACAGATCACCAGATCCGGCGATGCGTATCTGTCCCCTTCCTCCTGCCTTGACCATCTCCTTATCTGTTCAAGCAGCTCACGGTACGCCTCCTCGTCCAGCCAGTCATCTGAATCCACCACTTTAAAATATTTCCCGGACGCGAGGCGCAAACCCATATTTACGCCCGAACCGTGGCCGCCGTTCTCCTTATGTACCACCGTCACCATCTCCGGGAATCGGCTTGCATAGCGCTCCGCTATCTCTCCCGTCCTGTCCGCCGAACCGTCATCCACCACGATGATTTCCACGTCGTCCCCGCCTGTGAGCAGAGAATCCAGACAGCGCCTTACATACTTTTCCGAATTAAAACATGGCACAACAATCGATAATAATTTCATTTTTCCCAGGCTCCTTTTCCCGCTTTTTAAATATAACGATTTTATTCTGCCTATTTCTTCATCTTTCGCGTTTTCATCTGCTGCACCTTTTTCTGTGTGTTCCGGCAAATCAAAACGGCTTTTGCATATCTTCCGGAAAGTGCCGCCTTTCTCCCCTCCTATCATACCGGAATTTCAAACATATAAACTGCAGACAAAATATAAAACACCCCTTTCACAATGCTGCTGTCTGTGCAAGGGGCTAAAACCCCATTGATTCACTTCTTCATTAATCGACTTTCACATACCCTTAGTTATTGACGATTCTTTATATATTCCTAAGTCAT
>ERZ808042.341-NODE-341-length-33107-cov-6.347260_pt1 | contig 33107 bp, 29 predicted proteins | sample MGYA00380193_ERZ808042 | MGnify/ENA primary metagenome ERZ808042 (study PRJEB31490, sample SAMN06133401) | mouse gut metagenome | isolation source: M1_2 | host: mice | place: China: Chengdu | collected 2015-05 ...
TATTTAGTTCTTCTCCCATAACCAATTATTTTAACCTAACTTGAAAGTTCAACTTAAACGACAATGTTCCATCTGCCTCTTTTACAATAGTAGCATACTTATGTTTAGTTGTACTTGAACGCTCCAAGTATGCATTTGAGAATAAATAATCCTCAAATCTATTACGATCATAGAAGTGGTAACAAAGTATCTCACCATCCTTTTTCACTACCAAGTAACCACCATTGGCGTCAAACTTGCCACTCCATGCTGTTGCCGGCATCATACCCAATGCTGCCGAAGTTAATAGATGTTTGATTTTGTAGGCATAGAATGGAGAAACCTGCTCTACATCGTATTTCAAAGGATTGGTTTCTGTAATCTTTTTCGCCAATTCTTTCAATGTTGAAATACCGGTATTCAACTGCTCCAACAATAAGTTTGCAATAATAGCAGGCAAATCGCCATCAAGCATAACAAGGTTGTTTCGGAATGTGGAATTATCCACTTTCTCGAATACCAATGATGCACCTTTTTTCTTTATGGCATTCACTCTTTCAATAACTTTATTACGTTTGGGATTGATGGAATTGATTGCTGTTATTTCATCATCTGACAAATCAACTCCGGTTACCTTAAAGTTAAAATTAGTGGCTTTACTTGCATTCAACAATGTCGAATCACCTCCTAATTGAGACTTAATACTGAATCCCATTTCGGAGTTGATTTTTGTTCTGCGGTCGTGCAATATGATTCGAATATCTGTCTTATCAGAAGATTTTGCCTTCAACGAATGGCAATAAATACGGTTCATGAATACTTCTATTTGAGGTACTCCGAAGGCTCCGTCATTTTCATTTATGGCTTTCAACAGATTCTCTGCTTCGACAAGGAATACCGATGCAGGAATACGCAACAATTCCTCACCTGTCGGTGTCTGAATTACTACGTCTTTATCTTGCAGTCTGTAATTATAGTCTCCGTCTTTCTCTTGACGAAGAATCATAATAATTGGGTAGAACAGGTCTTGAATTTTATTCAGATTTTGATCACCAGCATATACTTTCCCTTCTCCCAATAATTTGAGCAATGTGTATATTTCACTCCATTCACCTTTATTTCCTGTCAGTGCCATATTGAATAGATTTTGATAGGTTTATTCTTTTAATGATTTCTTCAGCTGTTGCTTGGATTGCAGGAACAGCAACAGAATTCCCGAACTGTTTATATGCAGATGCATCAGCAACCCCGATTATAAAGTTATCCGGAAAACCTTGCAAACGAGCCCATTCTCTCGGAGTCATTCTGCGTAAGCCGTCTCGATTTATTTCCCCCTTAATATTGGTAACTGGTGTAAAATCTTCAAGACGTGTATCAATAACGAGATTACGTTCCCTTCCCATACCTCCAACAACAATAGCATTTGCCACTCCGTCATCTGGAATGATTTCATAACCGAAACCATTGCCTTTGGCTGCGTGTCTCTCCTTATGTGCCACAAGGGTTTTCACATATTGAGTGGATAGATAGTATTTGGCAGAAACGGTATGCTTTTCCTTAATATCAGCGAATGTCTTGGTCTTATCTGTCGGTGACGGATATGTGAATTCGTTTACATTTTGGTCTTTTCTGAAACCAACAATATAAACTCTTTCCCGATGTTGAGGTACGCCGAAATTCATCGCATTCACTATTTGCGGGTCAGGAACATAGTAATCCAAGTCTTCCCTTAGAACCTTTAATATAGTCTGAATGGTCTTCCCTTTATCATGAATGAGTAATCCTTTGACATTTTCCAAGAAGAATGCTTTAGGACGCTTACGACGGATGATTTCAGCCACATCAAAGAACAATGTACCTCGCGTTTCTTCAAATCCCAATCTTTTACCGGCTAAAGAAAAAGCTTGGCAAGGGAATCCTGCACACAAGACATCAAAATCGTCCGGTATAAATGCTTTAGTAGTTTCTTTGGTAATATCACCGAAAGGAACTTCGCCATAATTTAAAAGATATGTCTTTTGTGCTTGTGCATCCCATTCAGAAGAAAACACGCATTTACCTCCAAGATTTTGCATCGCCATTCTGAAACCACCAATACCGGCAAATAAATCTATAAACGTAAATTTAGGATTGTCTGTTGGCAAAAACGGAACAGAGAATAAATCTGAGAACAATGAATATTGAACACTTACATCCGATACACAACTTGTATCAACGGTCTTTTGATGAACATTGTATATATCCTCTATTAATCCTTCAGCTTTGTTCTCATAGGGCTTGGCTGATTTATATCCTTGATTATGGAGATAATGAGATACTATTGCCATTTGCTCCTCAAACGGTATAATCGTTCCATCCTCATTTAATGAATGAGGACCATACATCTGCATTGACACTTTGCTACCGCCACACATTTGTGTAATGGCGATTTTATCGGTCGCTTTTGTTTTAGCGTTCATATAGTTCAAAATTCTATTTAAGCATTTATCGGATTCTTTGGTTATTTCCGTTTCCCAAAATCGAAAGACTGTCCAACCTTCTGCTTTCAATTGTTCATTTACCTCCTTGTCTCTCCTGATGTTCCGTTCAATCTTGGAATACCAAAAATCACAATTGCTTTTATGGTCGTTTTTTCGTTTCTCCCAATTTCTGCCATGCCAAAACTCTCCATCACAAAATATCGCGATTTTCATTTTTCGAATAACAAAGTCTGGTTTTCCAAAGACGGTTTTATCATTCTTGCGATATCTGACACCGGCATTCCACAACAATTTGCCAAACAAAAGTTCAAGTTTGGTACCCTTTCCTTTGTTTGCCGACATATTCTTATATCGTTGTTCTTTTGTCAGGCGGTCCATTATCTTTCTTGTTTTGAAAGCGGCATATACCACATCCAAGGTACAAAAGTACTTATTTAATTTGAAATTGAGAGCCTGCTGTGCCGACAAACATAAAAAAGCATTGTTATTTTATCGTGAAACATTCAATTATCCCGACTTCGGAGGGAGAAGTTCGCGGAATTCGCAAGGTTTTCGGGAGTAACTCGAAAAGTTTTGAGTTACTCAAAACATACCTTGCTGTGTTCGGAAGAACACAAGCCTTTTGAACATCCGAAAGCCTTTTGAGCGGCTCAAAAGACATCTTGCCATGTACAGAGATTCCACTAAGAGAGAAATGAAATTTACAACTGATTGCTCTTTAAACTATTCCATCAATTCATTCACAATATCGCTCGTCAATTCACTGAGCAATTCACTGATATATTGGTTAATCGGAATGTCGATTGATTAATCAGTTTGTTTCTTTGAGGGAGAGATTCTTCCTCCTAAAGAAGAAACGGATAGCAAAGCAATCAATGCCCTGCTATCCGTCTGAATTTCCTGTTTCCCATCGGTCGGTCATCTCCTCTATGGGTACTTTTTCTGTGCGACCTTGAAATATGCAAGTTTTTTCGGGTCAATACTCTCGAAGTATGAGAGGAAGATTGTTCCGAAAACGGATCGCCGCTTGAACTTGCAGATTTCAGATAATGTTCGCACATACCTTTGTGCCCATAGAGGAATGAACGTATGATGGGAATATCATACAGAGGTGCATATGAATGTAATATCATCCCCTCATCTATACGCATTTAATTATATATACGCTTACTTTCATTCATACATTCGTGCGTACGCACATTCATATAAAGAATATAGTTTCTTGAATTGGTTGTAAGTTTCTCAATAATGTATTCCCTTATTTTGTATGCTCCCAATGTATTCAGCCGAAAGGATAGGGCAACAATCATCGGGAGTGCATAAACATCTATGCTTATTCCATTGGATAATTTGATACACCTTTGCACCTCGTGCTCGTTAAGAACACCGCTTTTGTATATGGCTTTGATATTGGCTCTCAAAGTCGGATATGTGATACCGAATAGGTCTATCAATTCGTTTGTACTCATCCAAATGTTATTGGATATATTGGGGAAATGGATTTGTCCGTATTCATCCATTGTTATGATATTTCTTTCTGTTTTCATTGTAATTATGTTTTTAAATAGTAGCTAAATGGCATTGCAAATGAAACTCTCCATCGATTCTATGCTGTTTGGATAGATTCTCAATATCGTTGCTCACCTTCTCGGCTGTAATCTTTGCATAGATTTGAGTACTGCGTATGCTTGTATGCCCCATTAATTTAGACAATGTTTCAATGGGTACTCCGTTGGATAAACAAATAGTCGTTGCATAGCTGTGTCTGCTTTGATGCCAGCAGACGTTCTTGTTGATACCGCATAACTTGACTACCGCTTTAATCCCATGTCGGCAATTGGCATAACAAGGTACAGGCAATAGTCTATTACCCTCTGCCATACCTTGATACTTCTCGATGATATGTTTGGCAGTATCAAGCAATCGGATATTTGTTTCAGTTCCCGTCTTTTGTCGGTTGGTTTTAATCCATAAATGCCCATCGAATGATGTCTGCAAATGGTCGGTTGTAAGGTTATACATGTCTCTCCAACTCAATCCGCTGAAGCAACAGAAGATGAAAAGGTCTCTAATCAGCTCGTAACTTTTCTTCTTGAATGTTCCGTTGATAAGCATAGTGATTTCTTCTTTGGTCAGAAAACCTCTTTTCGTCTCTTCTTTGGTGATGCGATAGGCATAAAACGGGTCGCGCTGCAACCAACCGTTATTGATGGCTGTATATATGATACTGCGGAACGGCATCATATACGACTATACGGTATTGGTACAATGGTTCTTCTCGGTACGAAGGAACAACTCGAAATCTGTAATGAATGCAGGAGACAGCTCACGCAATGCAATATCACTTACCTTGTAGCGATACTTGATGAACTCTTCCAAATGGTTATATACGGTACAATATTTCCAATAACTGCGTTGGCTTTTCATCTTGTCCACTTGTTTGGCATAATCTTCATTATGCTGTCGAAATACGGCAAGTAGGGTCTTATGGTTTTGTCCCATACCCAAGAATGCGTTTCTTACCTTTTCTGCCGACACATACCCATCCCTATCCATGATTTCCTGATAAGCCTTGTTGATGCCGACACGAATTTTATCCAACATTCGGTTGGCTTCTTGTGCAATAACGCTTCTTCCCGACATTCTGCCGAGATTGACATTCCATAACTTTTCCTCTACATCCAGTTTGCAACTGAATTGGGAAATCTTGCCGTTTACGGTGATACGGCACATCACAGGCACAAGCCCGTTCTTCTTCGGGGCATTGCGTTTGAGATAGAATAATACTCTGAAAGTGCTTCTGCTCATAACTCTACTTTTTTGATTACAAAATTATTTCTTGTAGAGTTGAGTGACGGTAGGCAGAACACAGCGTATCGGTGCAAAAGAATCAGTCGAAGCAAAACCGGAACGAAGATATTAGAAACTTCGCTATATTTGCGACCGGAATCGCTTAACAGGTATTGCAATTCAATCTGTTACAACATCCAAAGCAACCTTTCAAAGTCAAGATTCAAAGTAACGGGATAGTAACTAAACTCTGTCATTTCTTGGCTTTTCATTGGCATTTGATGGCACTGCAACATTTTGGCAAATACTGTTAAATCGCTAACAGACAACATTCTTTCCTCGTTTTGCACTCACTTTCGTTTCTTTGTTGTATCTTTGCATACGAATATTAATTGGGAGTCATAGATATGAATTACGGATATGTCAAAGTGGCGGCGGCTGTGCCCCGTGTCAAGGTGGCGGACTGCAAGTTCAACGCCGGACAGATAGAGAAAGAGATAATCATTGCCGACGGGAAAGGGGTGCAGGTCATTGCTTTTCCGGAGTTGTGCGTCACCGGGTATACGTGTGCCGACCTCTTTGCCCAGCAGTTGCTGCTCGAAGAGGCGGAGATGGGGCTGATGCAAATCCTGAACAATACGCGCCAGATGGACATTATATCTATCCTCGGTATGCCTGTGCCTTTGAACGGCGTGTTGCTCAACGCGGCGGTCGTCATGCAGAAAGGCAAGATATTGGGTGTCGTTCCCAAGACCTATCTTCCCAATTATAAGGAGTTCTACGAGAAACGCTGGTTCACTTCCGCGTGCGAGGTGCGCGAGACGGCAGTGCGGCTGTGCGGGCAGGTGGTGCCCATGGGACGGAACCTGCTGTTTGAGACGGCGGACACGACCTTCGGCATCGAAATCTGCGAAGATTTGTGGGCGCCTGTTCCGCCGAGTTCCGCTTTGGCGATGCAAGGGGCGGAAATCATTTTCAACCTGTCGGCGGATAATGAAGCGATAGGCAAGCACGCCTATCTCCGTTCGCTCATCAGCCAGCAGTCGGCACGTTGCATCGCAGGCTACGTGTTCAGTTCGTGCGGCTTCGGCGAGTCTACTACGGATGTGGTGTTTGCGGGCAACGGGCTGATTTACGAGAACGGCACGCTGCTGGCGGCCGGCGAGCGCTTCTCTTTCGAGGAGCAGGTGGTGGTCAGCGAGATAGACGTGGAGCATATACGTACGGAACGCAGGGTCAACACCACCTTTGCGGCGTGCCGTGCTAATTGTGCGCCGGAAGTGCCGGTGCGCGTCGCTGCGGAATATGTCACTCCCAAGGAGCTGAACCTGACGCGGAGTTTCGACCCGCATCCGTTTGTCCCCCAAGGGGATGCCCTGGACGAGCGTTGTGAGGAGATATTCTCCATACAGGTGTCGGGATTGGCGCAACGGCTGGTGCATACCCGTGCCAAGAGCGCGGTGGTGGGCATATCCGGCGGTCTGGACTCTACGCTGGCACTGCTGGTCTGTGTGAAAACGTTCGATAAGCTGGGCTGGAGCCGCAAGGGGATTATCGGTGTGACAATGCCGGGCTTCGGCACCACCGACCGTACGCACACCAACGCGGTCGACCTGATGGCTTCGTTGGGCGTGACCGTGCGCGAGGTCAGCATCAAGGATGCCTGCATCCAGCACTTCAAGGATATCGGCCACGACAAGGACGTACACGATGTGGTGTACGAAAATTCGCAGGCGCGCGAACGCACGCAGATACTGATGGACATCGCCAACCAGACGTGGGGCATGGTGATTGGCACGGGCGACCTTTCGGAGCTTGCCTTGGGATGGGCGACGTACAACGGCGACCATATGTCCATGTACGGCGTGAACGGAAGCATTCCCAAGACGCTGGTGAAGCACCTGGTGAAGTGGGTGGCAGAGCACGATATGGACGAGGCGTCGCGTGCCACGCTGCTGGACATTGTGGATACGCCTATCAGTCCGGAGCTTATTCCGGCAGACGAGAACGGGAACATCAGGCAGATAACGGAAGACCTCGTAGGGCCGTACGAGCTGCACGACTTCTTCCTCTATTATTTCCTCCGTTGCGGCTTCCGTCCTTCCAAGATTTTCTTCCTTGCCGCGCGCACGTTTAAGGATGTTTACGATGAAGACACCATAAGGAAATGGCTGCTGACCTTCTGCCGCCGCTTCTTCAACCAGCAGTTCAAGCGTTCTTGCCTGCCGGACGGGCCTAAGGTGGGGAGCATCTCCATCAGTCCGCGCGGCGACTGGCGGATGCCGAGCGATGCTTCTTCGGAGATGTGGCTGAAGGAGATTGGTTTTCAGGAGTTATAGGAGTTATAATTTTCAGGAGTTATAGGAGTTAAAGGAGTTATCAGCCGACAAGTCGGCTTAGGAGTTAAAGCCGATACTCTTGTATATAATAGTAGAAGTATTGGCTTTAACTCCTTTAACTCCTAACGGAGCGAAGCGGAGTGATAACTCCTTTAACTCCTGAAAATTTAATAATAGTATTTCTTATAAATCCGCTTGTACTCCTTGCTCCGTGCGAACCGCTCCAGCCACGTGTTCAGGCTGTCCAGCAAGGCGGGCGACTGTTTGCTCACGCCCCATGAGTAGAACTGGGTGAAGCTGATGGCCGTGTTTATGTCTATCTGTGGAAGGCTGTCGGCGGCGGCGCGTGCGATGCTTTCGTCGCATACCGCATAGTCGATGTCGCCGTGTGCCACGAGGGCGATGAGCTGTTCGGGACCGTATCGCTTTATCTCATTGATGTATATGGTATCGCCGATTTCGTTTCCTAAGTTGCGGATGCGCAGGATGGAGGGCGAGCCTTCCACCACGCTCAGCGTCTTTCCTGCCAGGTCCAGCTGGCTGGTGATGAACAGGGAGTCGTCGGGGGCGTCCGCCTTCCGCTGCACCAATACTTGCCGGTTCAGGACAATCGGGCGGGTGAGGAGCAGGGAGTCCTTCAGTTCGCTGGTGGCAAGGATGCCGTATGCGATGACGTCGAACCTGCCTTCCGCCAATCCTTCCAGCCGTTCGTTGAAACTCATTTCGGGGGTGATGGCCACTTTCAGGCCGTGGTCGCGGGCAAAAGCCTCTATCAATTCGTAATGGAATCCGGACAACGTGTCGCCGTCCACATAGAAACTGATGGAATTATACTCCGTGGCCGCACGCAACGTACCGTCCTTCCCGATTTCGGCATAGTCGCGCGGATGTCCTTTGCGTACCTCTTTCTTGGGCAACATGAAGGTGGCGATAAGTGTGGCGGCAACTCCCAGGACGATATATTTGAGCAGTCTGGTCTTTTTCATATACGGAAGTCGGGGTTTAGTCGTAGAAATTCCATGAAATGCCAATCTTGAACAGGCGCGGATTGATGGGGTGATGCGGCACGAGGAAATAGTTGCCTTTGCCCATTCCGGCATTGACGTGATACATCATGGCGAAGATGCGCGTCCGCTTCAGGTGCAGGTTGGCGTATACGTTTACAATCGGATAACCGCCAATCTCTACCCGGTCGTCCGCAGCCTGAAGATGGAACTGCTGGATGGCGGGTGTATAGGCAGGCGCGTTGTAGGTGGTGAAATAGCGGACATCCGCTCCCAACTGCACGGTCAGCACTTTCTTGGCCAATTTGGTCAGCAGGTAGAGGTTGTGGTAGAGCGAGAGTTGCGGCAGGGGCAACACTGTCTCGTTGCTCGACTTCTGCCAGGTCACCTCGTTGTCCAGGTGCAGGATGCCTAAGCGGAGGTCTTGCCGCAGCGTGGCGGAGAGCACCTGTATGTTGCCGCTTTCCTGTGCGGGCAGGGCATTCTGGTTGAAGTAGGTGTAGTTCTTGATGTTCTCCACGCCGGCGCGCAGGTTTGTCTTCCAGCGCTCGATGTTCAGTTCGCCCTCCACGCGCGTGCGGAACTCTTTGTCCATGTTCTCGTTGTCCCAATAGTAGTGGTTGGAGTGGTAGTGGCGCATATAGAAGGAGGGAAGCGTGTTGCTTACGTATCCCCTTGCGTAGAAGTTCACGGTATCCTTCCAGAGGCGGAAGTTCAGGTCGAGGTCGGCATTGACGCGGAACTGGCCGAGTGCCTTGTCCATGATGCCTACTTCGCCGTTCACGTTGTAGTGCAGCGTCTTGCCTTGGCGCTTGGCGAGTTCGCCGCCCACGAACACTTCCTGCTCGTCGAAACGCTCCACCGACGGCATTCCCATCAGTTCGTACCGGCTGAACTTGTGCGACAGATAGGCCGTCAGTCCGGCTTTGGCGTACTTGTTGAAGCCTTCGAGCAAGGCGATTCCGAACACGTTCTTTACGCTGAAAGCCGTGGTCGAGTCGCGGCTGGCGGTTTCGTTGAAGTAGGTGTTGGGATATTGCCCCTCCTTCTCCTGCGCCGACGAGAATCTGTGGCGCGTCCGTTCCACCTTGATGGTGTGTATGAAGCTGGTGACGGGAACGAACTCTTCGGTCACAATCGTGTCTTTGGGCAGGGGCACGCTGTCGTTGGCAGCCGCCATGCGGGGCACTTTGGCATCTTCCACGGTGGTTGTCTCCCGCGTGAAGCCGAGCCGGTAGCGGTGCGTCAGATATACGTAGAAATTCTTGTTCTTGTTCGCCGTCTGTTCCAGGTTGACGGGGATGGTGGTGGACTCGTACTCTTTCTTTCCTTCGGCCATGTCTTCCGGGCGCGTGATGTAGCGGTCGTCCTGGATGCCGCCGTTCTCGTTCATCTTCATGGTGAAGTTGTTGTAGACCGCCTGCATCTGGTACTTGTTGCCGATGTAGCTGGCGAATATGCCGGCGTTGAAGTTCGACGTTGACTGGTTCTGGTAGTATCCGCGTCCGTACAGATAGTCTATGTTGAAGCCGAAAGCCAGCCGTTTGTTGGCATTGACCGAGAAGTACGACTTGAAACGCTCCTCGCCGTTGACCTTGTTTCCCGCCTTATAATAGGTGAGGTTGGTGTAGGGCACGTTGCTGTTGGTGAATTTCACCTCGTCGGGGCGGACAAAGAAGCTGGAGAAAGGCTCCATGAAGAGGGTCGGCTCGTTGTCCCTGCGTTCGAAGAAGATGCGCGACAGGCGCGGGGAGCCCAGGTTGCCCAGGTAGTTGTAGTGTCCGTACATACCCTCTACGAGGTTGGTGTTCTGGAAGTTCAGGTTGGCGGTGTCCGCAGGCATCAGGGTACGGTTGCCCAGGGTCTCGCTCAGCCGCCACATATAGAGTTTGGGCGGAAGGCTTTGGATTTCCGTGTTGGTACTGTCTTCCAGGTTGTCCGGCAGCGTGTTGGGGTCCACTTGGTTACCGAACTGGTCGCGTCCCGTTGTGGGGTCCATGCGGTTGAAAGGGTTTTGCGCTCCGGCATTCAAAATGCCTATGACAGACAGAAATAGATATGTCAGTACGGTTTGTCTCATAATTGGGCGCAAAGTTAGACATTAATCGGGATTTATGCTTAAATTTGCGAAGATATTAGAGCCTGTTTAAATTTTGTTCAGCATTTTCTTATAATTAATTGTGACTATCTTATATAATCTGTAGTATGAAAATATTGCTTGTCCTTTGGGGAATGTTTGTTGTTTTCCCTTGTTTGTGTGCTCAGGATACAGAGTTGCAGGCCTGCCGGGAAGAACTGGCACGCGGCATGAACCGGAATGACCGAGACAGCATTGCCGCAGCATACAGCCGCTTGGGAGAGTATTATGGTTACCGCCAGGCGGACAGTGCCCGCTATTATTGCGAGCAAGGGCTGAAATATGCCCGGACGGACAAGGCGGAACCCTATCTCTACCTGCTGGGCAATCTGGCCGATGCCTATTTCTCTTTGGGAGAGCTGGATGAATCGTTGGAACGTTTCCGGTTTGCGCTCAAAGAGGCCGGGCGTCTGGACTGGAACAGCGCCGGGATAGCTTCCATGCTCTCTTCCGTGGGGGTGATATACCGCAGGAAGGAGATGCTCGATTCGGCATTGGTCTGCTACAACCGTGCCTTGGCATTGCTCGACAGCCGTGGAGACTATGACGAACGGACGCAGTTGCTGACCAGCATAGCCATTCTGTATACAAACACTTCGCGGCTGAAAGAAGGTGAATACTACATCCGGAAAGCCTTGGAGGCATCCGCGAAGTGCGAGGATATGGATATGGTGATGTATGCCGCCGCTACGGCAGGCAGTATCTTTATGTTGAGAGGAAATTATGCGGAGTCCGCCCGGTTGCTCTATCCCGTGCTTGCCAAGGCGCGGGAACAGCATAAGCCGGTGTTCGAGTTGAAAATCATAGCCTACCTGCTGAGTGCCTATTGCCGGTTGGACAACCGGGACTCCATCGATCATTATATGGCGGAAGGAGAGAAGGTGGCGGCAAGACTGCCCGCAGCCACTGCCGAAGTACAGGGCTATCGCGAGAGCTTGTGCGACATACTGACCCAGATGGGGCGTTACGGCGAGAGCCTGCAAATCCAGAAACGGATGCTGGCCGCAAGAGACAGCAGTCTGCAGATGCCCATCGATCGGCTTTTCGAACGGATGGCGCTCAACTATTCGGGACTGAAAAACTATCCGAAGGCGATGGAACTCTATGCGAAAGCCTATCATACGGCAGACAGCCTGCATAAGACAGAAGTGGAAACGGAACTGTCGGAGCTCTCCGTCAAATATGAGAATCAGGAAAAGGAACTTGAGATCGCACGGCTCACCCAGGAACATCTGGAGCAGAAAGCCAAGACGATGCAATGGAGCGTGGCGGCTGTAACGGCTTTTTCGGCTTTCCTGTTGCTGGCGGCTTATTACATTTTCCGCCGTAAGCGAATCAAGAAAGAAGAGGAACTGAAGCTTGCCCAGAGCTATATCGACGGTCTGGAGCGTGAGCGTACGCGCCTTGCCAAAGATTTGCACGATGGCGTGTGCAACGACCTGCTCGGCATCGGGATGCATCTCCAGTGTATGCAGCCCACAGCCGAATCGAAACAGGAAATCCTGACGCTGCTCGAACAGGTGCGTGGCGACGTCCGCTGTATCTCGCACGAACTGATGCCGCCTAAATTCCAGGTCACCACGCTTGCCGAGGCGGTGGAGGCATACGTGGAGCGGCTTTCCCTTCCGGCATCCGTGCAGCTTGCGTTCAGCAAGGAGAGTGAGGGGACACCGTGGAGCCGAGTGCCCGAAGAGGTTTCCTACGAAGTCTACCGTATCATGCAGGAACTGCTGGCCAATGTTCTGAAGCACTCCGGAGCGACGGAGATAAGCGTGGACCTCGCGCTGAAAGGCAAACAGCTGGTACTGCAAATCGCCGACAATGGCAAGAGGTATTCCTTCGCCGACATACCGGAACAGGGCATCGGGCTTACCACCATTCGGGAACGTGCCAAGGCTGTGGGGGGCGTGTTTACGGCAGATGTCCGTGATGGAAGCCAGCTGTTCAGGCTGGAGATTCTGCTGTCCGTTTGACCGAAAACTGATGTGCCGGAGAGTAAAATCACTATTTTTGATGATGCCGCATATTGATAAATGCTATTTCTTTGCAACATAATTCAGAACACAAAGATAGGCTGATGAAAGAAAGAGATATACGCATTTTGTTGGTGGATGACCATGATTTGGTGCTTCAGGGCTTGAAGCGGATAGTGGAATGCTCGTTGCCGGAAATAAAACACGTATGCACTGCATTGTCGGGACAAGAGGCCTTGCAGCTTATCTCTTCACAACGCTTCAATCTTTTCGTGTTGGATATGGAACTTCCCGACCTGTCGGGGATGGACATCATTGACCGCATACGGGAGAAAGATTCGCAGGCGCGCATCGTCGTGAACACCATGCACGAGGAAATCTGGTTTATCAAGAATCTGATACACTGCGGGGTAGAAGGCATTCTGTTCAAGTCCGTCGATTCTACGAAAATAGCGGAAGCCATCCGGCGTGTGCTGAACGGCGGGACTTACTATTGTCCGTATGCCGAGCACGTGCGTGCGCAGATGAGGCGTTCGGACGAGGGACGGCGCGAAGAGCTGACCCTGCGCGAGCTCGATGTGCTGAAACGGATTTCCGAGGGAAAGAACACGCAGGAGATAGCACTGGAACTTTGCGTCTCTACCAATACGGTGGATACGCACCGCCGCCACCTGATGGAGAAACTGGGCGCGCGCAATGTGGCGGACCTCATCATGACTGCCATTTCCAAGGGAATCATTCCTATCCGTAAATACTGACGGCATTACTCATTTAAAAAATAATTGGATAATATGTTGGTAAAGAAATGTTTTTTTGCCCTCTTGGTGGCGATAGCGCTGGGGGCTTGCAGTGACGATGATGGCAATATTGGGGACGGAGCGGTTGTTTTGGACAAAACCACCCAAACCACCCAGGTGGTCTATGCGGACGAAACGCAGAAGAACGAGGGAATAAAGTTTACAGCCACCGAACCCTGGACGGCGACTGTAAATGAGGTGCAGACAAAGGCCGGGGGCAGCAACGTCGATTGGCTGACGTTGAGTGCCTACAGCGGCGGCGCGGGCGAGTTCACCCTGAACATGACGCTGGCACCCAACACCTCCGGCAAGAGCCGGAAAGCGGAAATCCGTATTACGGCAGGAACGACGGTGCTGACCATCACCGTGGAGCAGAAGGCGGAGACGGAGAGCGGGGAACAGCCGGTGGCAAGTTCCAGACTCGTCAAGAAGTTCACGTACAAGGGCGTATTCAATTCCGATAAGGTGCATGGCAGCTCTGAAGACTATATTCTGGAAGAATCGCGGACGTTCGAGTACGACGACCAAGGGCGGGTGGTACGCATTGCAAGCGAAGCGGACAGGTATGGTTCCACGTTTGTGCAGACTTATGACTATGCGACTGCTGGAAAAGTCAACATCAAGTCTGTGGAAACCTATTACGAGGGCAATCCCGGTCAGCCTGTACGCAGTGAGTATGACATAGTGGCCACACTCAATCAGAAAGGGCTTGTCACGTCACTGGCAGATGACGACAAGGATACCGGAAAACTTACCGAATACATCCGTTTCAGCTATACCGGCGACGGCCGCCTTGCCAAGTGGGAAGATACGGATGCAGGCGATGAGGCGGCTTCGGGCACGTTCACTTATACCGGAGACGGGTTGCTGTCGAAGTACGAGTATGTCAACGGGAAGTATGCCGACGAGAACTGGACAAATGCGCTGGACTTGGACAAGGCTTACACTAAGCGCTATCCCAACAATCTCTCCGTCGACGTGGTGGGGCTTCTCTTGAACGATGACGACGACTACAACTTCGTGTTCTACGCCGGACTGGCGGGCAAGACAAGCGACTTCCTGCCGGAACAGTTGATGCCGAATTTTATCAGCTATGACGATTGGGATACGAGTTTGCGGACTTATCATGAGCCTAACAAAACTATCGAGGAGTCTTATTCTACGATTGAATGGTCTGATGCTCCTATGGTGATGAATTATACTTTCGACAACGACAACCGTCTGACGAAGAGTGAGACCAAACGTAACTTCTCTGTGATGAAGACGACGTATACGGTGGTGGTAGGCAATGAATATCTTGATCCGAATGAACCCGATATGGGATATAAGTACGAAACCAAAGATAAAAAGACCGTGAAGGAGAGAGACGATACGGATACCTTTACCTGGACAATCGGATACTGACGCGGGTCTTTCTGCATCGGTAGTTAGCAAAAAAATCATCCCACGAGACGAAATTATTCATCTCGTGGGATGATTTTTTTCGTCTCGTGGGACGAAAAAATCCGTCTCGTGAGACGAATTTGCTCGTCCCACGAGACGGATTTTCAGACTTCCTTTATCAGTTCCATGCCGCGTTTGATGGCCTCTTCGTTCATCGGAATCAGGTGGTGATGGCGTTCGGGGAGTGTCTTTTTCAGTCCCTTGATGACGTTCTCCAGGCTGACGATGGGGGTAATCTTCAGCAGTCCGCCCAATACAATCATGTTGAACGCTTTCGCGTTGTTCATCTCGTTGGCTGCGTCCATGGCGTCGATGCAGTAGACGTGGATGTCCTTGCGTGTCGGCGGGTTGATGATGCCGTAGCCGTCGTAGATGAGTATGCCGCCCGGCTTCACCTTGTTCTCGAACTTCTCCAGCGAGGGTTGGTTCAGGATGATAGCTGCGTCATACTTGCTCAGGATGGGCGAGGAGATTTTCTCGTCGCTCACAATCACGGTCACGTTTGCCGTGCCGCCACGCTGTTCCGGTCCGTAGGCGGGCATCCAGGTGACCTCTTTGCCTTCCATCAGTCCGGAATATGCCAAAATCTTTCCCATGGACAATACGCCTTGTCCGCCGAAACCTGCTATAATGATTTCCTTTTTCATTGATTTCCTTTTTTTAAAAAATTACCGATCTTTTAAGTCACCTAACGGATAGAAGGGGAACATATTCTCCTGCATCCATTTGTTCGCTTTGTCCGGCGACATCTTCCAGCCGGAGTTGCAGGTGGAGACGATTTCCACGAGGTTGGAGCCTTTGCCTGCCATGGAGTTCTCGAACGCCTTGCGGATGGCCTTCTTCGCCTTGCGGATGGCGGGAACCGTATCCACGCTCTGACGGGTGACGTAGGCCGTGCCTTCCAGCTGGGCGGCGATGTCCGCCATCTTCAGCGGATAGCCGTGCAGATGAACGTCGCGCCCGTAGGGGCAGGTGGCCGTCTTCATGCCTACCAGGGTGGTGGGAGCCATCTGTCCGCCGGTCATGCCGTAGATGGCGTTGTTGATGAAGATGATGGTGATGTTCTCTCCACGGTTCAGCGCATGGATGGTCTCGGCGGTGCCGATGCAGGCCAGGTCGCCGTCGCCCTGGTAGGTGAACACCAGACGGTCCGGCCACAGGCGCTTGATGGCGGTGGCGAGGGCGGGTGCGCGTCCGTGGGCGGCTTCCTGCCAGTCGATGTCTATGTAGTTGTAGATGAATACGGCGCATCCCACGGGGGAGATGCCTATCGCCTTGTCTTCCATGCCCATCTCCTCGATTACCTCGGCAATCAGTTTGTGGACCACGCCGTGGCTGCATCCCGGACAGTAGTGCATGGGGTTGTCGTTCATCAGCGTCGGCTTCTTGGCGACCAAGTTCTCGGGTTTGATAATATCTTCTTTTGTCATAATCACTTCTCCTTATCTGTTAGTGAACCGTATGAAAAACTCCATAAGCTTTACGAATATGGCCGTGCCGCAAACGTATGCGAACAGTTTGAAGTCTTCCTTTGCCACAAAGTACACGATGACGGATGCCAGGGCAAGTATCAGGAAGAGAATATTCAGTACGTTTCTTATTTTATCTGGATTCATTCCTTAAATTGAGAATTAAAATTTAAAAATAAAAATGGAGTCGATTGGGATTTCTTAATTCTCAACTCTCAATTTTTAATTTAGCGAGTGCTGCCACAATCTCGTCCGGGTCGGGGACGATGCCGCCGAGACGTCCGAAGTGCTCTACTTTTACTTTTCCGTTCACGGCGAGGCGGACGTCTTCAATCATCTGTCCGGCATTCAGCTCCGTCACCAGTATGCCTTTCACCTTGTCGGCGTATGCGGCGATGGCCTTGGTCGGGAAGGGCCACAGGGTGATGGGGCGCAGTATCCCGACCTTGATGCCTTCTTCGCGTGCCATTTCCATGGCTTTCTGTCCGATGCGTGCCATGGAGCCGAAAGCCACAATCAGGTATTCGGCGTCGTCGCACTGAATCTCTTCGAAGCGCACCTCGTTCGCTTCGATTTCCCGGTATTTGGCCTGGAAGCGGAGGTTGTTCTTCTCCATCTCTTCCGGCTTCAGTTCGAGGGAGGTGATGATGTTGGGCTTGCGGCCGTTGGTTCTGCCGGTAGTGGCCCACGGGCATTGTTCGATGACTTCGGCATCCGTGCGGCGCGGCTTCTGTGCGGGAAGCACCACTTTTTCCATCATCTGCCCGATTACGCCGTCGGCAAGGATGATGGCAGGGTTACGGTACTTGAAGGCGAGCTCGAATCCCAAGCCTACGAAGTCCGCCATCTCCTGCACGGAAGCAGGCGCAAGGGCGATGAGCCGGTAGTCGCCGTGTCCGCCGCCTTTCACGGTCTGGAAATAGTCGGCCTGGCTCGGCTGGATGGTTCCCAGTCCGGGACCGCCGCGCATTACGTTTACAATCAGGCACGGCAATTCGGCTCCGGCAATGTAGGAGATACCTTCCTGCTTGAGGCTGACACCGGGGCTGGACGACGAGGTCATCACCATTTTTCCGCTTCCGGCGCCGCCGTACACCATATTAATCGCTGCCACTTCGCTCTCTGCCTGGAGCACCACCATACCGGTGGTTTCCCACGGCTTCAGCTCGGCAAGTGTTTCCAATACTTCCGATTGGGGAGTAATAGGATAACCGAAGTATCCGTCGGCACCGCAGCGGATGGCTGCGTGGGCGATGGCTTCGTTCCCTTTCATCAATACTACTTCTTCTGCCATATATTCTTTAATTTTTTAATGTGCTAATGTGCTAATGTGCTAATGTGCAGATGTGCAGATACACAAATGTGCTTCCATTCATCATTCAACTTTCACTTTGTATACGGAGATGCATCCGTCCGGACAGACGGTTGCGCACGAACTGCATCCGTTGCAGGTCTCTTCCAATATCTGGTGGGCATAGTTATACCCTTTCACGTTCACCTCTCTGGTGAGGGCTATCACATTGAGCGGACAAGCCACGACACACAGGTTGCAGCCTTTGCAACGCTCGGTGTCCACTACGATTGCTCCTTTGATTTTTGCCATAATCTTACGTTCTTTAATTATTTTATTGATTGTACATATCCTTATGATAGAAGTTCAGAATATCCATCACCATGGCATAGGCTTGCCGGGCGGGACTGTCCGGGTTCAGGTCGGTGGCATATCGGTAGTTGTTCAGTGCCTGCTGCCAGTTGCCTTGTTTCCGGTAAGCGTTTCCACGGAGGTAATAGGCTTCGTCCTTCCGGGGGAAGTCGGTTTGAAGCATTTCGTCGAGCAGCTGCACGGCTTGCTCCACGTTTCCCTGGCTGATAAGCTCTTTTATGGTGTCTAATTGCTCCATATTATTCTGGATTCCGGATGATTTGAAGCACAAAGATAGTTTTTATTTAAAGATGACAAGCAACTTTATAGTGAAAAATAAGGAGATAGGTATTTTTGGATAATTATTTTCGCCAAACATTTGGTAATTCCGAAAACTTCCTCTACTTTTGCACCCCGAAAAGGAGAGGTGCTCGAGTGGTTGAAGAGGCACGCCTGGAAAGCGTGTATACCCCTAAAGGGTATCACGAGTTCGAATCTCGTTCTCTCCGCAATAAATGCTGGAAACCTGCGGATTGCATAACAAAGCACCCGGTTTTACATTCTTGGAAATGTAAAACCGGGTGTTTTTGTGTTAGGAACACCAGTATCCGTTCCCGTTAATTCTGTTTCCTTGTACCGATGTACTGTGCGATTTCCGCCCCTTTGAAGTAGATGACCAGCGAGCTGACGATAATCAACATTCCGGCTACCGTACTGAATGTGGGGTGTTCTCCTGCGAGCATCGCCCAACTCAAGATGGCTCCAAGAACCGGGTTGATGAGGCGGCACATATTGATGTCGCTGACTTTGGCGCCTTTACTCTGCAACGCCATGAACCAGAAACTGAAGGCAAAGACGGATATGAAGACCAGGATGCCCAGGCTGATGTAGAATCCGGCAGGCTTGCCGATGAAAGAGTGGTATCCTTCCGTTCCCAGCCCGACGGTGTAGATAAGCGCTCCGCCGAAAAACATCTGTACGGCGTTCAGGAAGATAGGGTCGACTTTGCCTTTATCTTCGGAGACGGAGATGGCGGAATAGCCTTGGAAGATGATGCTGAGAAGCAATAGCACGATGCCCGTGATGCCTTTCCAGTCCAGCGGTTCGCCGTTGCTGCCTGTTCCCACAATCAGCAGGAGTCCTGCAAGGCTGACGATGAGGCTGACTATCTTGTAGCCGTTCAGCTTGTCGTTGCTTGCCAGCAGGTGGGCGAGCAGCACGTTGATGAGCGGTGTCATCCCCATGATGATGGACGATATGGCGCCGCTGACGAAGTCCACTCCGAAGTAGAATGCCGTGTAGCCCATGAACATATTGATGAATATCAGGTTGAGGAACAACCTGCGGTGCCGCTTGATTTCCTGCCACATTCCTCTGTGCCAGGTATAGGCGAAGAGCAAAATGCCGACACTGGTGAAACGGAGTCCGGCGAAATTCATCGGGGTGAAGTCGTAGCTGAGTCCTTGCTTGATGAACGGGTTTACAATGGCCCATAACACAGATGCCAATATGGCGTATAGCAGTCCTTTTTTCATGGTTGAAGAAAAATCATTTGGTAAATCACCGGCAAAGATACGCCTTTCTTTTGAATTAAAAGTTAAGCCAGCGTTTGAAAGCGGCAAGTTTCTCCTCGCTGATTGTGATTTGACCCTTGAACGGCGGGCGCACTGTGACCGATATCTTTCCGTTGAAGTAGGGCTCGGCATGGTCTATGGCATCGATGCACAGGATGATCTGCCGGTTGGCGCGGAAGAAGCGGTCGGGGTCCAGCTGTTCGGAAAGCTTGTTGAGCGAGAGATCGAGTATATACTCCCGGTTGTTGCGGGTGACGGCAAAAGTTGTTTTGTTTTCCGAATAGAAGTAAGCGATGTCGCTGACCTGCAGAGGCCAGAAGCGGTCGGTGCGGTAGATAAGGAACCGGGTGCGGTATTGTTTCTCTTTGGATTGGAGGGCGTCCAGCAGCGTTGTCAGGTAGTCGTCGGGGAGAGGGTGGTCGGACCGCAGGTGCTCGTACTTGTCGATGGCGTCCTGCAGGCGCTGCTCGTCTATCGGCTTCAGGATGTAGGCGATGCTGTTGACGGTGAAGGCACGGACTGCATACTGGTCGTAGGCAGTCGTGAAGATGATGGCGGATGAGGGGTGCGCTGCCGACAGGAAGTCGAATGAATTGCCGTCGGCGAGTTGTATGTCGAGAAACAGAAGGTCGGGATGAGGGTGTGTGGCAAACCATTCGGTGGCTTCTTCCACACTGCCGGGGATGACTGTGATGTCCCACTCCGGACGCAGGCGGGCAATCATGGAGTGCAGCAGGCGGGCAGCCGGAATCTCGTCTTCGATAATGGCGATGGTAGGTTTATTCATATAACAAGGGGACTTTTACGGTAAACTGTTCGTTCGTATGCTGGATGATAATTTCCTTGCCGCACATCAGCTCGTAACGTTTGGCCAGGTTTGCCAGCCCTATTCCGGATGATGTGATGCTTTTCTTGGGATGTACGGGGTTGCTGACGGACAGGTATCCGTCTTCCGTACGGATTGTGAGGAGCATCGGTTTGCCGGGCGTGATGGAATTGTGCTTGATGACATTCTCCACCAGCAGTTGCAGGGTGAGGGGCGGGAGCATCTTTTCCGTATTCGTTGCGGAGACTTCGTTCCGGCACGTAAGGCAGTTGCCCAGGCGAACCTCGTGCAAGAATAGGTATGAGCGGATAAACTCCAGCTCCTCGCCAAGGGACACCAGGGTCTTGTCCTGGCTTTGCAGCACATAGCGGTAGACGCAGGACAGGTGTTTGGTGAAGTGGACCGCGTTCGCCGGGTTGTACTCGATTTCGGCAATGAGCGTGTTGAGGCTGTTGAACAGGAAGTGCGGGTTCAGCTGGTTTTGCAGGGCGGTGTAGCGCGCCGTGTCGTTTTCGGCCTGTAATACCGCTGCTTTTTGTTGCAGCCTCAGCGCTTGCTGGAGACGGTCGTTGGCCGCGCCTACCTTCCAGGCGGAAGAACGTTTCTCGTTGCGCCGTTTGCCCCACTCGAAGATGGGGACGGACAGTTTGGCGTATATGGCATAGTTCGGGTCGAGGTCGGCCTTGAAGTCGTAGCCGGGTGAGGAGTAGCTGCCGTCGGCTCCGACATAAAACTGGGGTTTGTATCTGGAGGCTGTCAGCTTGCCTTGGCTTTCGGCTATCTTCAGTTGGTCGTGTGCCATCAGCAGTTCGGGGCGGTTGCTGCCGTTGTAGGCCGATAGGGCATCGGAGAGGCGGACAACAGGAATGGAATCCTGCACTTCCGTTTCCGATTGAAACTCCACGCCTATCAGGGAATTGAGTGCCATGCGTCCGGTCTCGAAATTGCTTTGCGCCTGTAGCACCTGGTATTCGGCCTCATTCAGCTTTACTTCCGCCATGAGCAGGTCTTGCGGGTCCACAAGTCCCACCTCGACACGTTCGCGTATGGTCTGTACCAACGAGGCGATGGAGTTCCGGTAGTCTGTGGCTATACGTACCAGTTCGCGGCGTGCCACGGTGTTCCAGTATTGCATATCCGTCTGGTAGCAGACCGAGGAGTGTAGAAACTCCGCCTGGTGTACGCTCATGGAGTGCTGGTGCTTGGCAAGGCGAATGGATTCGCGGATGCGCCCGCCGGTGTAGAGGGGTTGCATCAGCGAGAGTGACGCTCCGTATTTCATGTCACGCCCTTCGAACGTGAGCGGGTCGCTTTGAGGGAGTTTCACGGTCAGCTCGATAGGGTTTCCGGTATACTGGAAGTTGGCATCTCCCGACAACTTGGGCTTCAGGTCGGCTTTGGCGGCTTTTATCAGCTCCATGCCGAAAGCGATGTCGAAAAGCAGCGGGACCATGCCGAGAATGGTGATTGTGGCCGCCATCAACACGGGACGGGTACGCGAGACGGTAGACTCTATCACGGCTGTATAGGCGGCAACCCCTTCCCGGCGCTGGATGTTGATTTCGTCTATCAGCACGATGACGTTTTTGACAATCATGCCCAACAAGCCCAGCCAGCCGGCAATGGGGAAGAAGCCGAACTGGAATCCGGTGAGCAGCATCCCGACGGCTACCCCTATAAGAGACAGAGGGAGTATGCACAGGATGATGGCAGGCTGGCGGAAATTGCCGAACAGCGCCACCAGAATGATCACCAGCATGAGGAATGCCAAGGGGAAATATTTGGCAAGTGCCTGCATGGCTTCACTTTGGTCTTTGTGTTGCGAGTCCCAGAAGAAGGTGTATCCCGGCGGCAGCGGCATTGCCTCTATTTCGCGGCGGATTTCCCCATGCACTTCGGCCATGGTGTGCCCCGGCTGCACGCCGCGCATGGCGGCCATGCTGAGCTGGCGGTTGTAGGTGCGTATCTGCGGAAACTCCCAAGTCGTTTCAATGCGTTCCGTCACTTGCGACAGGGGTGCCGAGCGTTCGCCGTTCCATACGGAGAAGTTGCCCAAAGAGGTGGCGTCCGTAATGTCATATCCTTCGGATTTCAGCAGTACGGAGACTTTCTTCTCATGGTCGCGGTAGATGCCTACCGGTATGCCGTCGCTGACGGACTTGACGGATTGCATCATCTGTGCTTTGGTGATGCCCAGTCCGCCGGCTTTTACCGGGTCGTAGACCGGACGTATCATCAATGCCATGTTTCCCCATTCGTTGCGGGCGTCCGCTACTTTGGGATTGCGGCGCATGATTTCGATGGCTTGCCCCACGAGGGAGTCGAGGACAGCCGGGTCGGGACCCAGGAAGCGGGCTTCGATAACGGCTTCCGTCAGCGGGCTCAGTTCGAATCTGTTCACCTTGATGAGCGGTTCGGGGAATTTCAGGCGGATGGAGTCCTGCAATGTCGCGTTGAGCCGGCGCGACTCTTCCGAGGTGTGGCATTTCACGAGCAGCTGCGTGTAGTTGGGTTGAGGACCGAATGCCACGTTTGACAGGTAGTAGCGGGGTGGGGTTCTGCCGATGAAGGTGGATACCATTTCCGTCTCTTCGTACGTACGGATGTACTCCGCCATCGTTTCCGCCAGCCTGTCGGTCTCATCGATGTTGGTGCCTTCGGGCAGCCAGACGTCGACGGTAAAGTATTGTTTGTCCAAAGCCGGAACGAAGACTTTAGGGATGAATCTGAAACTCCAGGCGGAGAGTGCCAACAGCAGGACCATGCTGCCTATCGTGGCATAACGGTGGCTTATCACCCAATGCAGGGAGCGGCGGAACAGGTGATAATATTTTCCGTCGAACAAGGTGCTCCGGAGTTCTTCGGGCCGTGGACGGCGTACGTATTCCTGGATGAAGAACGGGGTTTGCGTCAGCGCGAACACCCAACTGAACATTAGCGAGACACCGATGACAATCACCAGAGAGGAAAGCAGTTCTCCTGTGATGTGGGGCGAGAAGTAAATGGGCAGGAACGTCAGTATGGCGATGACGGTTGCCGCCAGCAGCGGCAAGGCTGTGGATGAGCAGGCGCGCATGATGGCCACCCGCTTTCTCATGCCCCGCTGCATATTTACCAGTGTGGAGTCGGACACGACGATGGCGTTGTCCACCAACATTCCCATGGCGATGATGATGGCAGCCAGCGACATACGTTGCAGGGCGATACCGGTACACGACATGACTATCAGCGTGGCAAAGATGGAGAATACCAGTCCGTTGCCTATCAGAAGGCCGTTTTTGAGGCCGATAAAGAAAAGCAGTATTGCCACCACGGTGAGCACGGATATGATGAGGTTGAGAATAAACCCTCGGTTGGCAACGGCGGATTCGTAGCCTTGGTTGTAGATGGTGACCAGCTCGTAGCCTTCGGGGATGCTTTCCGACAGTCGTCCGAGTGATTCTTTGACAGCTGCCGCCATATCGACCACGTTTCCGGTTGGAACAGTGGAGATGGCGATGCCGACGGCAGGCTCTCCGTTGATGCGCATCAGGTTGCTGGCCGGGGTCTGGTAGCTCTCTTCAATCCGGGTGATGTCCGCCAGGCGGAAGTGCTCTCCGGTGCGTGATACGATTGTGAGGTTGCGTATGTCGTCCAGCGAATAGAAATTGCCGGTAGACTCGATGCGTAGGCGGTTGGGGCCGACGTCTATGCCGCCGGCATCCACCACCTTGTTCTGGGCATCGAAAGCGCGTGCGATGTCTGCCATGGTGATGCCGCTGCTTGCCATGACGGAGGGGCTTACGGATATGTCGATTGTCGGTGTACGGGTGCCGTAAATCTCTACTTTGGCAACATCCTTTATTTTCAGGATTTCGTTCTTTATCAGTTTGGCCTATTGCTCAAGCTCGCGGTAACTGTGTCCGCTGCCGGTGAGCCCGTAGAAGACTCCCAGTACATCGCCGAAGTCGTCGTTGACGACAGACGGGCCGGCACCTTCGGGCAGTTTGCCCTGTACGTCGTTCACCTTGCGGCGCAGCTTGTCCCACAACTGCTGCATCTCGTTGGCTCGGATCTCCTTTTTTACGTAAACGGTGATTTTGGATAATCCGGCACGGTTCTCCGTCTTCAGGTAATAGAGCTCGCCCAACGCCTGGATGGACTCTTCCAGCACATCCGTGACTTGCGACTGGACTTCCGAGGGGGAAGCGCCCGGATAGGGAGTCAACACTAAAGCCTGCTTGATGGTGAACGGGGCATCCTCCAGCTTGCCCATCTTGGCATATGCCAATAATCCGCCTGCCAGTACTAATGACAGCAGCAGGATGGTGACGGACTTCTTCTGTAAAAAGTACTTTACCAGTTTCATTGCCGTCCGTTTTTAAGGTTGATGCCTACTTTCATGCCGTCCGACAGGAAACGCAACCCGCTTGTGGCGACTGTCTCTCCCGGTTGCAATCCGTCTGAGATTTGTACCAACCCGTTGGACTGCAACCTGTCCACTGTCACTTGACGGCGGACGACCTGTGCTGTCGCTGGGTTGACTACCCATACATAATCGCCTACGGAAGGTCGGTGACAGAGTGCCGCCTGGGAGATGCAGAGACCGGCGGCACTCCCCGCCTGTGGTACGTCCAGCATCGCTTTGCCGGACATACCCGCAAGCAGTTTGCCACCTTCATTGGGCAATATGGCTGTAAGCAGATAGGACAGGTTGTTGCGGGTAGTGCCTTTGGATACCTCTGTGATTTTAGCCTGATAGGTCTTGCCGGGGATGGCATCGAAGGATATCCGTATGCTGTCCGACAGTTGTGCGGTACAGGCTATCTCTTGCGGTATGTATATTTCTATCCTCAACTGATGTATGTCTATGAAGGAGATGACCGGCTGGGTCGCCTTTACGTCTTGGAATTTCTCGATGTACACTTCGCCTACATATCCGGTGAAGGGGGCTGTCAGGCGGGTGTCTTCCAGTTCGCATACGGCAGTGTCGAAAGCCGTCTTGGCGGAGATATAGTCGGCTTTGGCCTTTTCGTAGCTGCTGGCGGAGATGTTTTCCTTTCGGTACAGCGCTTCGATGCGCTCAAACTCGGTCTTGCTTTGCCGGTAGACGGCCTCGGCGCGCTCTTTGCGGATGCGGAAATCGCGCGGGTCAATCTCTGCGATGACGCTTCCTTGCTTGTATTGGCTTCCGGCATATACCTCGAAGCGGTCGATAGGTCCACCTACCCGGAACGATAGTTCGCTGGTGCGGAACGGCTGGGCTATGAAAGGAAACTCTTTGTGGCCGTCGTGCGGCAATGTGGTGACTGTAAAGGTGTTGACTGACAACTCTTGTCTGCTTTTGCTGTCCTTGTCGCCGCAAGCGTGGAGCAGGAGGGCAAGGACGGGCAGTAGGATAGCTGATACTTTTGTTCTCATATTTCATTCTGAATTTTCGCCAAAAGTAAGAAGGAGTGGGGAGTTTTGCCGGCGGATAGTTTCCGAAGCCGGAAAACAGAAAGCTGAAACGGGAGAAACGGGGGCCGGAATAAGCGTGGACTGCCAATGGAAGATGAATGACCTGATTATAAATCAGGCACGGGATTCACGGAAGTCTTGGAATTCCGCGTAATCCTGTGCCTGAAAAGAAAGCAGGAGATTTGTGCCTGGCACAACTCCTTCCGGGTTCAGAAGAATAGATTAGTTCGGGTCTGTCTTAAAATCGATGGTCATATAGCGTTCGCCGTCGTACAGGCTTTTCACGCGGATATTGAGTCCGGTCTTTCCTGCCGTCAAGTCTGCTATTTTGTCTAATTTGAAAGAGACAAGTCCCTGTCCCGGCATGAGAGGGTCGTCATCGTATGCATTATGTCGAAATTCCAGTGTGACATAGCCCTCTTTGTCGTTCTGTTCGTCGGACGCTTCGTTGACAACCAGGTTCAGCATATGTTTCTTGTCTTTACTGTTGCTGTGGTATAATTGGTATTGGATATTCAGGTAATTGTCTGCAATCCACATATTGGTTATGTTGATGCGGTCGTCGCCGATGTGGTCGGCATCTTCGGCAGACATGAAGCAGATATCTTTGGTCAGTATGTTTTCTATGTGGTTGATTCTGGCATTGTAGTCGTAGCCGTCTGCCTTCTCTTCCAGCAGGTTGAAGTAGACAAAGGCGCGTTGTCCTTCTTTCAGGGCATAGTTGTCAATCTGGGTGGTGTCGCCGGGATACATCTTGGTGCCTTCGTCGAGTGCGAAATAATACTCCTTGCCGTCGATGATTCGCACCGTGCCGATGGTGAGTGATGAACGTTTGTCGTCGTCCCAGTCGTCCAGGCAGGATTGCAGTACGGGGGTGGCAATGAGCAGAAGCAGAAAAGCGGTAAAGATAGTTCTCAATTTTTTCATAAGTAGAGGTTTTATTGTTGATTCTGTTTTGGATTTCGTATTCGGAAAATGCAGGAACCGCATAAATACTGCTTGTAAGATTGTTAAAGAAAATAAAGAATGAATTTCTTATCTCCCCGATGCAGTATTTTTGTGCCCGTTGCATTTTTAAGGTAAACACGTGTTAGAAGAGAGAATGGAAGAACAGGCATTGGCAGAACGATGCAGGCAAGGCGACAATCTTGCCCGCAAGGAACTGTACGAACGGTATGCGGGGCGTATGCTCGGCGTATGTTTGCGTTATGCCGGTGACCGGGAGACCGCGCAAGACCTGATGCACGACGGTTTTCTGAAACTCTTCGACTCTTTCGATAAGTTCACTTGGCGGGGAGAAGGTTCTTTGCGTGCCTGGATGGAGCGTGTGATGGTGAATACGGTGTTGCAGTATTTGCGGAAGAATGACGTGATGAACCAGGCTGCTGCCTTGGACGATGTGCCGGAGACGTATGAAGAGCCGGATGCGTCGGCAGTGGATACTATTCCTCAAAAGGTACTGATGCAGTTTATTGGCGAACTTCCTGCAGGCTATCGTACCGTGTTCAACCTGTTTGTTTTTGAAGATAAATCTCACAAGGAGATTGCCCGGGAACTGGGCATCAACGAAAAGTCATCGGCTTCGCAACTGGTACGCGCCAAGGCTGCTTTGGCGGTCAAAGTGAAGGAGTGGATGAAAAAGAACGTATAAATGGAGAAGCGTATGGAAGATGAATTGTGGATGCGAAAGATAAAGGAACGGCTGGAAGACTATTCCGAACCGTTGCCCGTTTCCGGTTGGGAACGGCTTGAAAAGGATTTGGCCGCTTCGCGACCGGTTTCGACCGGAGGGCGGCGGATTATTCCGTTCCGTCGTTGGGCGGTGGCAGCGGCTGCGGTGCTGCTTGTTGCCGTGTCATCGGTCAGTGTATGGCTGCTTCAGAGCCCTGTGGGCGAGGAGATGCGACGTACTGCCACACCGTCATTGGCGGCCGTGCCGGACAATTTGCCGAAACAGCAGACGCCTTCGGTGCAGACGGAAATAACGTCTCCTGTGTATCATGCGCAAGGGAAGCCGTCTTCGGCGGATGCCGACCGCCGTTCGTTGCTGGCGCAGCAACTGAATGTAGCGAATGACGGGCAACCGGAAACGGAAGCACAACCTCTACGTGCGGAGCAGGAAGGCCGGGAAACGGATGCGCCGGAGCAACCGGCACCGGAAAACGGGGAAACAAAGGATGTGACAGCCGGAGAAGAGCATACGGGAGAGCAAAAGATTGAGCGTCGTCGTCCGTCAGGCAGAGATAAATTGCACTTACCGGTCAAGAAGACGAAAAGGAGTGAAGCGCGTGGCTGGTCGGTAGGGCTGGCTGTGGGGAATACCGGCGGATTGCTTTCGGGCAACAGTATAGGCGAAGATAATCTGCTGCAAGACTCTCCCGGTTCCGGAGTTTCGGGCGGAAGAGTCGACCTCTCTACGGTGGCGAATGGAATCATGGAAGTGCCTGAGGGGCAAGAACTCGTTTTCAAGAATGGGATGCCCTACCTGCAGCGAAACTCCGAAGAAGTGGCAGACATAGCGCATAAGCAACCTCTGTCTTTCGGTTTCTCGTTGCGCAAGGGGCTTGCAAAAGGATTTTCTGTAGAGACCGGCTTGACATATACGTATCTTGCTTCGGATGTGAAGTTTGCCGGGAGTTCGGAAAAGGTCGGCCAAAAATTGCACTATCTAGGCATTCCCCTGCGGGCAAACTGGAACTTCGTGGATAAGAAACCGTTCATCATGTATGTTTCCGCCGGTGGCGCCGTGGAGAAATGCGTATATGGAAAAATAGGAAGCAGGAGCGAAACTGTGAAGCCGTTGCAACTCTCCGTGATGGGAGCCGTGGGCGCACAGTATAACATATCCGGCAGGGTAGGTATCTATGTGGAACCGGGAGTGGCTTACTTCTTCGATGACGGTTCCGATATCCAGACCATCAGAAAAGAAAATCCCTGCAACTTTACGCTGCAGGGCGGAATACGGTTGACTTATTGATTAAATGGAGAATCTTGGAAATGAAGAATCCAGGATTCTTCATTTCCAATCAGTTTACTACTACTGTACGGAAATATTCCTTGAAGAGTTTCTCTGCCCGCTCCAGCTGTTCGGGGCTGTTTTCCATTACTTCTTTCAGCTGGTAATCCCATCCCATGGCTTCGTACTTATGCACTCCCAGGCGGTGATAGGGGAGTATCTCTACCCGTTGTATGCTTTGGTATTTGCCAAGCAGTTCGCCCATGTTCCGTATGTCTTCCTCGAAATCGCTGTATCCCGGCACCAGGACATAGCGCAACCAGAACGGGCGTCCTTGCTGTTCCAGCCAGGCTGCGGTGCGCAGGGTCTGTTCGTTGCTGCGTCCGGTCAGGTGGCGGTGGCGTTCGGGGTTGAACTCTTTGATGTCGAGCAGGACCAAGTCTGTCAGCTTCAGCAACTCCTCTACTTTGTCGTTCCAGATGCCGCCGTTGCTGTCGAGGCAGGTATGGATGCCATCGGCTTTCAAATCCCTGAACAAGGGAATCAGTGCTTCCGCCTGCAGGGTCGGTTCGCCGCCTGAGAACGTAATCCCTCCTTTCTTTCCGAAGAAGGCTTTTTGGCTGACAGCCATTTGCCGGATTTCATCGGCAGAAGTGGGAGTACCGCCTTTCACATCTATCGTGTCGGGATTGGCACAGTACAGGCAGCGGAAAGGACAGCCCTGAAGGAAAACAACCAACCGTAGCCCCGGACCGTCGAATGTACCCATCGATTCGTATGAATGGACATTGATCATCATTGTATACTATTATATATTATGAACGTACTACTTATATTATGGACATACTGAAAAGAAAGCACGGATTACAGGACCATTGTTCCGGATGTTTTGTTTCATCCATGAAATCCGCGTAATCCGTGCCTTAGGTTATATGTTCGGCGTGCCGATTACATTCTCTCGTGGAAGCTGCGGCTGATAACCTCCAGCTGGTGTTCGCGGCTCAGTTTCACGAAGTTTACGGCATAGCCGGAAACACGGATGGTGAGTTGCGGATACTTTTCAGGATGCTCCATGGCGTCTTCCAGCATTTCACGGTTCAGCACGTTCACGTTCAGGTGGTGTGCACCTTTGGTGAAATAGCCGTCCATCATGGTCACCAGGTTCTCGACGCGCTCCTCGGCCGTAGGACCTAACGATTTCGGAACGATGGAGAAGGTGTTGCTGATACCGTCTTGCGAGTCGCGGTAGCGCAATTTGGCAACGGAACTCAGCGAGGCGATGGCACCGTTCTTGTCGCGTCCGTGCATCGGGTTGGCACCCGGAGCGAAGGCAACACCTTTGGCACGTCCGTCGGGAGTAGCACCGGTCTTCTTGCCATACATCACGTTGGAAGTGATGGTCAGCAATGACAGGGTGGGGCGGGCGTTCTTGTAAACGGGCAACTTCTTCAACTCTTCGCTGAAATAGTATACCAAGTCTACACCAAGGTGGTCTACGCGGTCGTCGTTGTTACCGAAGCAGGGGAAGGAGCCTTCGATATCGAAGCCTTCCGTCAGTCCGATGTCGTTGCGGCGTGCCGTTACCTTGGCATATTTGATGGCAGACAGCGAGTCGATGGCAATGGAAAGTCCGGCTACACCGTAGGCAAGGTTGATGCGCGGGTCGGTATCTACGAATGCCATCTGGGCTTTCTCGTAATAATACTTGTCGTGCATATAGTGGATGATGTTCATCGCTTCGTTGTAGACGCGGGCGATTTCCGTCAACACCTTCTTGTAGTTGTTCATCACCTCTTCGAAGTTCAGCGTGTCGTGCGTCAGCACGGGGATGCCTTTCACCATGACCGTACCGGTGTTCTCGCAACGTCCGCCGTTGATGGCAAGCAGCAGTGCTTTGGCGAGGTTGGCGCGTGCGCCGAAGAACTGGATTTGCTTACCGATGGCTTGGTAGGATACGCAGCAGGCGATACCGTAGTCGTCGCAGTTGCGCACTTCGCGCATCAGATTGTCGTTTTCGTACTGGATAGAACTTGTGTCTACCGATACCTTGGCGCAGAAATCCTTGAAACCTTCCGGCAGTTCGGGGCTCCACAGTACAGTCATGTTGGGCTCGGGCGAAGGGCCGAGGTTGTACAGCGTCTGCAGGAAGCGGAAAGAAGTCTTGGTCACCTTCACGCGGCCGTCGTTGAAGCGTCCGCCGATGGCTTCGGTCACCCAAGTGGGGTCTCCGGCAAAGATGTCGTTATAAGATTGCATACGCAGGTGGCGCACCATGCGCAGCTTGATGATGAACTGGTCAATCAGCTCCTGAGCGAAAGTCTCGTCGATATTGCCGTGAGCCAGGTCGTATTCGATGAAGATGTCGAGGAAAGAAGATACGTTACCCAGCGACATGGCTGCACCGTCTTGCTCCTTTACAGCGGCAAGGTATGCCATATATACCCACTGCACGGCTTCCTGTGCCGATGTGGCGGGACGGCTGAGGTCGAGTCCGTAATATTCGCCCATTATCTTGATTTCGTTCAAAGCCTTGATCTGTTCGGCCACTTCTTCGCGCAGGCGGATGCGTGCTTCGGTCATGGGACCGGTCAGGTTGCGCAAATCCTCCTTCTTGGCTTCGACAAGACGGTCAATGCCGTACAAGGCAAGACGGCGGTAGTCGCCGATGATACGTCCGCGGGCATAATTGTCGGGAAGACCGGTCAGGAAGCCCAGCGAACGGAACGAACGGATTTCTTCGGTATATGCGTCGAACACACCGTCGTTGTGTGTCTTGCGATAGTGCGTGAAGATGTCTTTCACTTTATCGTCCACTTCCACGCCGTTTTCGCGGCAGGCCTTCTCCACCACTTTGATGCCGCCGAACGGCTTGATGGCGCGTCGCAGCAGCTCGTCCGTCTGCAGTCCGACGATAAGCTCGTTTTCCTTATCGATATAGCCCGCCTTGTGTGAAGTGATGGTAGATACGGTAGTATGGTCTAATGAACGAACACCGTTGTTGGCTCTTTCTTCTTCCAGTGCTTTCAGGCAGATGTCCCAGATACGTTTGGTACGTTCCGTAGGTCCTTGCAGGAAAGAGGCGTCTCCGGTGTAGGATGTGATGTTTTTACTAACGAAATCACTGACATTGATTTCTTTGCTCCAAAGCCCGTCAATAAAGGTTTTGTTTAATTCCATAATATACTTTTTTTGATAGTGGTTAGATATGTTATCCTTTAGAACGTACAAAATTACGGAAATATTTCCGTAATAGCATCATGAAATGGAAAAAAATATGCTGGAAAACATAAAATAAGCGTTTGCGGTGTATCCTTTTTGTTTTTCCTATCCGGATGAATAGTTTTGCGGAGGTAGATGAATTGTTTTTGGGCCGATTTGTTTGTTAATTAAAAAAGAAGCGCTACCTTTGCACCGCTTTAAGCGAGAAGCACTTCTGAAAAGGAAGTCTTGGAGAGGTGGCAGAGTGGTCGATTGCGGCGGTCTTGAAAACCGTTGTGCTGCGAGGCACCCGGGGTTCGAATCCCTGTCTCTCCGCAAAAGTGGAAAATGAGATTTGCAAGTCCTTGAATTTAAGTAATTCAGGGACTTTTCTTTTTAGACGCTCCTCTTTCCCTATACTTCAGAAGCACGCTAAAAGACAGAGTTTCGTTACTAAATCGTTACCTGTTCGCTTTCTGTTAGTTCTATAAAGATAATGTTTCTCCCTAATTTTATATTCTCAGATTATCGATTTCTTTCTGAATCCCGTCCAAAAATTGGGAAGCGTGCGCCCCGTCCATTTGCGTGTGGTGGAACTGGAAAGAAACGGTAAGCGTTGTTTTCAACAGCCGGCGTTTGTATTTACCCCAAATAAGAAACGGATTGTTAAAAATGCCGCTATACATACCGACTGCACCGTCTATTTCATATTGTGCCAATGCTGAAGTTCCGATAACCATGCTTTCTGTCAAGTCGTGATTGACACAACTTTCAGCCACTTGTTTGGTAAGTTGCAGATAGTGTCGGTTAAACAAAGATAAATCATCGCAGAAAGGAATATCACACGAACTTACCTCGCCCTCTCTGTTGGCGACAATGGTGTTTACTGCAATAGTATCGTACTGCATCAGTTTACCGCCTACGGGCAACAGATAAAATTCTTTCACGTTCCTTGCGGCTTTGCCGATGCACCAGCACATCAACATAACCTGTTGGTTGAATTAGATTCTTAACATATTTGCAATGAAAAAGTTGTACATATCGCAGATATTTAGTAAATT
>ERZ808042.344-NODE-344-length-32920-cov-9.038029_pt1 | contig 32920 bp, 31 predicted proteins | sample MGYA00380193_ERZ808042 | MGnify/ENA primary metagenome ERZ808042 (study PRJEB31490, sample SAMN06133401) | mouse gut metagenome | isolation source: M1_2 | host: mice | place: China: Chengdu | collected 2015-05 ...
GGCGCGCTGGGTGGGGAAGCTGTTGGGCCCCTCCCCGGCGAAGCGGTCCACCCAGTCCATCAGCTTGGGGATGTTGGCGTCCGGGTCCTTGTCCAGGTAGCCGTACAGGGCGCGGAAGCCCGCCCGTTTCACACTGTTCATCATGGTCATATTTCACACGTTCCTTTCTTTTTGTGCGGGGCACTGCCCGTCAAATGGAGCATAACCGCTCAATGTGTTCATTTTGTGCTGATTCTGTTTAGGTATCGTTAAAATGGGTCCGCTTTTCCGCTCAAGGGTCATGATACCCCCGCCTCCCGCAATGTTCCATAGACAGAGAGGAGGACCTTGTCAAAACCTTGACAAGGTCCTCCGGGATGTAAAATATTGTCGATTGATGGGGCTTTCCGGGCCGGCGCTACTTTTTGTTCTTCTGGGCCAGCCGCTCCAGGGTGTAGTCCAGGCAGCCCCCCACCAGGATGTCAAAGTCGTCCATCCGCTCGATGACGCTGGAGGGCATCCCCTGCTCCACCCAGCTCAAAACGATGCTGGCCAGCCCCTGGGTGAGCAGGTCGGTCATGAACTCGATCTGGCCTTCCGTCACGGCGTAGCTTCGGGCGGCCAGCCGGGTGCGGGCCTCCACCAGGGGCGCGGCCCAGCGGCGGACGTGGCTCTCCACGTAGCTGCGCTCATAGGCCCGGTACACGTTGAGCACCAGGGTCCGGTGCTCCCGCAGCAGGCTCAGGGTCCGCTCCATGGCCGTGTGCCACTCCTCCGGCCGGGCGGCTCCCAGCTCGTCCAGCAGGAGCTGGATGCCGTAGTCCACCACCCCGTACAGGTCGGAGAAGTGGTAATAGAACGCCTGCCGGGAGATCCCGCACCGCTCCACCAGCTCGGTGACGGTGATGTCGTCCAGCCGCTTGACCTGAAGCAGGTCCGCCAGCGTCGTCATGATTTGATTTTTGGTAGACTTTGGCACAACGCTTCTCCTTTTCTGGAATTTTGAAACATTATACCGGGTTTTGGCGGGAGAAGCAAGGCGCCAATTTTTACACTTGCGGGTTTTTGTCAATGAATATTTTTTCCAGGCCGCGGCAAACTGACACGGGGTGAACGCGATGGAGCATAAAAAAGGAAAAACAGTGTGGTATGCCCTGGCGGGGGCCGCCGCCGGGGTGGTCAACGGCTTTTTCGGCGGGGGCGGGGGCCAGGTGCTGGTGCCCCTGCTGGCGGGGAAGTGTGGGCTGGGCCAGCGAAAAGCCTTCGCCACGTCGGTGGCGGTGATCGCCCCGCTGTGTGCCCTGTCCGCCGGGATTTACTGGTTCCGGGGGCAGCTGGATTTGGCGCTGGCCCTGCCCTACCTGATCGGGGGGCTCATCGGCGGCTTTGTGGGCGGGAAGGTGTTTCAAAACCTGTCCATGACCTGGCTGCGCCGGGGCTTCGCCCTGCTCATCCTGTACGGCGGGGTGAGGGCGTTTTTATGATGGACTGGCTCATCGCCGCCCTGGCCGGGGCGGTCACCGGGGTGCTGTCCGGCTTCGGGGTGGGGGGTGGTTCCCTGCTGCTCATCTATATGACCAGCGTGAAGGGGGTGCCCCAGACCCTGGCCCAGGGGGTAAACCTGCTCTACTTCCTCCCCGCCGCCGCCACCGCCCTCCCCGCCCACTTCAAAAACGGGTATGTGGAGAAAAAGGCCCTCCTCCCCGCCATCGCCGCGGGGCTGGCCTGTTCCTCCCTCACCGCCTGGGCGGCCACGGCGCTGGACGTGGACATTCTGCGCAAGTGCTTCGGGGGCTTTCTCATCCTCATCGGACTGCGGGAGCTGTTCAAAAAAGGATGATTTTACTTGCCTTTCCACCGCTCCCGTGCTAAGATAGGATTCGCCGGACGGGCCCGCGGTCTGTCCGGCAAATCACGTTTAGGAGCGCGTACACATGAATCCCATCCTGTTTGTCGTACTTTTGACCGCCGCCACCGGCGTGGGCGGCCTGGCCCTGGGGGGCGTGCTGGCCGCCCTGGTCAAGCGGGAGTCCCCCAGGGGGACCAGCCTGCTGCTCAGCTTCACCGCGGGGCTGATGCTGGCCATCGTGGCCCTGGACATGGTGCCCGAGGCCATAGAGGCCGCCCCCTGGCTGGCCATGACCCCCCTGGCGCTGGTGGCGGGTTTTCTGGTGACCTATCTGCTCAACTGCTGGATCGACAAGAGCGCCCACCACGAGGACGCCGAGCACCCCCACGCCTGCGCCTGCGGCCACCACGACCTGCACACGGCGGGGCTGGTGCTGGCGGCGGCGGTGGCCCTGCACAACGTGCCGGTGGGCATGGCGGTGGGGGCCACGGTGGCGGTGCAGGGCATCTGCCTGGCCAGCGTGCTGGCGGCGGTGACCATCGGCCTGCACAACCTGCCTGAGGGCATGAGCATCGCCATCCCCCTGCTCCACGACGGCTCCAAGACCTGGAGCGCCATCGGCGTGGCGGCCCTGTCCGGCCTGCCCACGGTGCTGGGGGCGCTGGCGGGCTATCTGGTGGGCAACCAGGCCCCCGCCGCCCTGGCCGCCGCCCTGGGGCTGGCGGGGGGCGCCATGCTGTACGTGGTGTTCTTCGAGCTGCTGCCCGAGGCCTCCCTCCAGTGGAAGTCCCGCTGGTCCATTCTGGCCACGGTGGTGGGCTTTGCCCTGGGGGTGCTGCTCATCTTCAGCCACGGCCACCATTGAGCCCGGGCGGCAGAGCGCAGAATTGTCATCGCACCAGACAGGCCGGGGGCTTTCGCCCCCGGCCTGTCAGTCTGTCTGGGCGCCCAGCAGCGCCAGCCACTCCCCCTGGGAGATCCCGTCGGACAGCCGCACGGAGTACCCGTAGCCCCCCGCCGACCACACCGCCAGGACGTACCTTCCACTGTCTCCCTTCAGCGTCACCCGCAGCGGCCCGGCCTCCGCCTGGGTCACGTCCTGGTAGACGCTGTAGTCCCCCGAGTTGTCCTCTGTCCCCGGGGACTTTCGGAACACGGCGCTTTTGCCCTGGCCGGAATAGGTGATCTCCGCCAGCTCGCCCCAATAGGAGGCGTAGGCCCTGGCCTCCACCGTGAAGGGCGGCGCCTCCAGCTCCTCCACCGCGAAGCCCACCGCGGCGGACAGCTCCTCCCGGGAGTTCACCTGGACAATGCCGTTGCCCACCTCCAGGTCGGGCCCCTGGGGCTGGGGGTCCCCCGTCAGCCGCCAGGCGGCGGCGAGCCCCGCCAGCAGCACCACAAAGCAGGCGGCGGCCGACAGATACCGCCGGAGGCGGGGCAGCGGCGTCACCCTGCCCCCGGCCACCGGTGTCAGGTCCATCTCCCGGATTCTTTCCAGGACGCGCCCGCGCATCTCGTCCGTCACCTCAATTTTGTCCATCACCTGGTCATACCGTCTCTTCAAAGTCATACGCCTCCTTGAGCACCGCCTTCAGCCGCTCCCGCCCCCGGCGCAGGTCGGAGCGCACCGTGGACTCCTTTTTCCCCAGCAGCCGGGCGATCTGCTTGGTGGAGCAGCCCTCGTAGTAAAACAGGTGGATGGCCGCGCGGTAGTTCTCCGGAAGCCGCTTGACGGCGTCCCACACAAAGGACAGATCCTCCCGGCTGTCGGCCGCCAGCTCCTCGTCGAGCTCATCCGTCCTGCGCACTCGGTTGTAGGCGACTCGGTTTTTGCTCAGGTTCCCCGCCACCCGCAGCCACGCCTTTTCATGCCGCCCGCTCTCAAAGACCGGCCCGGCGCTCAAAAACCGCACCAGCGTGTCCTGTAGGACCTCCTCCGCATCGCTCATGTTGTGGAGGTAGGAGTAGGCGTAGCGCAGGATGCTGTTTCCATAGGTGTCCAGGATCTTCTCCGCCCGCCGGTTGAGCTCGGCGCGCGCGCCCTCCCGCTCCGCCCCTCTGTCCCCCTCGGCCCAAAGCCGCGCCCTCAGGCTCCGCGCGGCGGCGCGCGGCAGGCCCCAGGCGCCCCACATCCCAGCCGGACGGCTGGGGGTAAGACACAGTTCCACAATCGCTTCCCCCTAAGGGGACGGGTCGGCCCGTCCCCCGTTTTCCTTCTTTACCGAATCGCGCCCACCAGCGCCGCCATGTCGCCGCGGGCCATGCCTCCCTCGACGGACAAAGCGTAGGCGCAGCCGTCCTTGGTCCACACCGCCAGGCTGACCCGCTCTCCGTTCCCCTTCAGGGTGACCTGGCTTCCATCCACCAAAAGGGTGCTCGTGCTGGGATATGTGGTGTAGTCCCCGCTGATATCCCCGCTGCCCATGGCCTTGCGCACCCGGGCGGTCTCCTCCTCCCCTTTGCGGTAGATGACCTCCAGCAGGTCGCCCTTGATGGCCCGGAACACCCGGCTGTCGGAGCCGTTGACGGCCTCGGGGGCGGTCAGCTCAAAGCCAGCGGCCTTGGCGGCCTGCTCCAGGGCGTCATACTCGGCAAAGGGGTTGGGAATCCGCACTTCATCGTCCTTGCCCAGCGGGTCGGTGTCCAGGCGGATCGTCCCGTCCTCCATGGTCACCGCCCCCTGCCGGCTGCCCAGCAGGGCGTCAAACAGACCCAGGGGAACGTAGGCCGTGTCGTTGACCACGCAGGGCGGCATACCCAGGGAGAAGGGGGCGGACATACCCACCAGCTCGGGATTGCTAGTGACCACCTGATAGCGGTCCTCGCCCAGGGTGACGGTGGTGTGCATCCTGCCGTCGTCCAGCAGGATGGTGCCGTCCCCCCGCCAGGTCACCGTGAAGCCCAGCTTCTCCGCCACCGCCCGGAGGGGGACCATCACGCAGGCCCGCACGCCGGCGTCCTCGCCGTCGATCTGGAGGGCATAGCCGGGCCGGGGCTCCTCCGGGCTCTGGGCGGCGTCTGCGGGCGCCGCCACGGCGGGCTTGAGGGAGCGGTCCGACGGCTTTGCCGCAAAGGCGGCCACGGGCAGGGACAGCGCCATCACGGCGCACAGGGCGGCTGAAATCAGTCGTTTCATGGTGAGATACCTCCAATAGATTGAGTTTGACCGGCGCTTTCGCCGTTCTGCCCCATATACAGATGGGCGGCTCAAAATGTTGCATCCCGCTCCATATTTTTTGCGGCGCAGGAAAAAAGGACGGCGCGGCAAGCCGCCGCGCCGTCCTGAACAGATCTTGTCTCCCTGCCCTCGCCGCCGGGGAACGCCCCCCGTGCGCCGCTTGTTCCGTCACATCATTTTCACGGTGAAGAACACCGCCTGGGCGAACAGCCAGCCCACCAGGGCGTAGAGGAAGTACTGGCCCATGGACACGCCCAGCGCCAGCCCCAGCACCATGCACGCCGCCGTGACCGCGCAGGTGAGGAAGGTCATCAGGTAGTTGGAGTCCACCGGCACCACCCGGACCCCGCCCAGCTTGCCGTCGCTCTTGCGCAGCTGGAGGGCCACCACAGCGGCCAGCGCCAGCACCACCACCCCGCCGATGATGCAGGCGGTGATGAGCCGGGGATGGGTCATATAATACTGCCGGTGGAGCCACAGGGCCAGCAGGCCGCCGCCGGTGAGCATCGCGTTGAAGAAAAAGGGCCGCTGGTACAGGAAGAAGATGATGATGAGCACCGCCGCCGCCGGGGGCAGCAGCAGCAGCAGGCGCACGCCCTCCGCGTAAAAGAAGGCGCTCAGGAAGGAGACCACCCACAGCGCCGCCGCCACGGCCGCGACCACGCCGGGCAGGACCATGGACTTGCCCGAGCGGCGGTTCACCACCGCCCACACGGCGCAGCCGATCACCACCGCCGCGCCCGCGTAGGAGAACACGTAAAACACCTTGGACAGCGCCAGGGCCACCACGCCGTCAAAGATCATCTCCACATACACCTTTTGCAAAAACAGGAGCAGCAGCTCCACCACCACCGCGCCCGCCAGCCACAGGAGCATCCGGTTAAAAACCTTATCGTCCTCGCTTTGGCGCTGCGCACGTTTACCCTTCTCAAACATCATTGAATCATTCCTTTATCTATGATGGATCATTGCCGGCCCGACCAGAGGTTCCCCCGGTGGCCTCTCTCTTTTCTCAGCGTCATCACATGCGGGACAGCCCGTCCCGGCATTGAGCAGATAATAGTATAACAGAAACCCTCCCGCATTGCAACAACAAAAATCGCCCCAAGCCCCGTTTTTCCCCTTTCAACCGGGAAAGAAACCTGTTATACTACGATTATGAGGAGCCATACCAGCTCCTTCCCTTCAATTTGGTCCGATTTGGAAAGGAGTCTTTGAACATGACCGATCAAGCCCTGGTGGACCTGGCCTTCTCCATGCTGGAGCGCTCCTATGTCCCCTATTCCCACTTCCCCGTGGGGGCGGCCCTGCTGTGCGCCGACGGCAGGGTGTTCACCGGCTGCAACGTGGAAAACGCGGCCTACGGCCCCACCATCTGCGCCGAGCGCACCGCCCTGGTGAAGGCGGTCAGCGAGGGGGCGCGGCAGTTCACCGCCATCGCCGTCGCGGGCAAGAGCTCCGACTACTGCTGGCCCTGCGGGGTGTGCCGCCAGGTGCTCTACGAGTTCGCCCCCGATTTGACGGTGCTGGTGGCCCGGGGGGACGGGGATTATGTGAAGCTCCCCCTGAAGGAGCTGCTCCCCCACGGCTTCGGCCCCGCCTCCCTGAGCTGAGGATAAACGCGCAAGGGCCTCCGCGGACGCGGAGGCCCTTTTCCCTTCCTCACAGGAACCGCTTCATTTCCTCAATATTGGCCTGCTCGGTCTTGAGCAGCCGGTCCGCCAGGCGGCGCACGCCCTCGTCCCGCAGATCGCACTCCCGGATGGTGCGCAGGCTCTTGGTCACCCCCATGGTGGAGCCCTGGATCATCATCTCCGCGATGTTGGCCGGGGAGCGGTCCGTCATGGCCTTCACGGTGCTCATCACCTCGGAGGACGCCTTGGCCACCGGCCCCAGCCCCTTCGGCGGCTCTCCCCGGGCCTGGAGCAGGGACCCGGCGGCGTTTTGCAGCTTCTCATACTCGGTATACTGGCTGTTCAGCGCGCCGACCAGCTTGGGCTCCTGGGCGTATTTCAGCACCGACTGGATGCCCTCCCGCCCCATCTCGGCGGTCTGATAAATGTGGTTGAGCAGTTGGTTTTCGCTGAGCATCATCATCACCTCGCCCCTAGTATGCCCGAAATCCTGAGAAACCTGCGGGGCGGGGCCTGGCAAAGCCTTCCCCCGCGGGGGAAGGCTTTTTGCACGGCTTACCGGTCCAGCTGCACCGGCGCCTTGGGCGTATTTTTTTTGCGGGCGCTGGTCCGGCCCTCCTCGTGGATCTCGCCGGCCGCCGTCAGGGAGCGCTTGGTCAGCGCCGGGCCCACCAGCTCGTACACCAGCACGGAGAACAGCACGACGCTGCGCACCACCGCGCCGTCTGCCAGCTGCTGGGCGGTGAGGGCCATGCCCAGCGCCACCCCCGCCTGGGGCAGCAGGGTGATGCCCAGGTGCTTTTTGATGTTGTCGCTGCACCCGGTCATGGCGCAGCTCCCATAGGCCCCCAGATACTTGCCCAGGGAGCGGGACACAATATATACCGCGCCGATGAGCAGCACCATGGGGTTGGACAGGATTTTCAGATTCAGCTCCGCGCCGCTCAATACGAAGAACAGCACAAACAGCGGGGCGGTCCAGCCGTCCACACGGCCCATCAGCTCCTCGGAGAAGTCGCAGATGTTGCAGAACACGGTGCCCGTCATCATGCACACCAGCAGCAGGGAGAAGCCGAAGTGGATGCCGCCCGCCTCAAACTCCACCATGGACAGCCCCACGGTGAGCAGCACAAAGCCGATGGAGATGGACAGGCGCTTGCTCCGGGAGTGGAAGAACTGCTCCACCCAGTACAACACCCAGCCCGCCAGCGCCCCCAGCGCCAGGGACAGCACAATCTCAATCACCGGCTCCACCAGCACGGTGGTGAGGCTGATGGCCCCGCTCTCCAGGGCCGTGGCCACCCCGAAGGAGGCGGAAAACAGCACCAGACCCACCGCGTCGTCGATGGCCACCACCAGCAGCAGCAGCCGGGTCAGCGGGCCGTCCGCCTTGTACTGCCGGACCACCATCAGGGTGGCGGCGGGGGCGGTGGCGGCGGCGATGGCGCCCAGGGTGATGGCGGAGGAGATGGAGATGAGATCAGGGTTCAGGAAGTGCAGGGCCACCAGGGCCAGGTCCACCAGAGCGGTGGTCACCACCGCCTGTAAAATGCCCACGGTGATGGCCTGTCTGCCCATATGCTTGAGCTGCTCCAGCCGGAACTCGTTGCCGATGGTGAAGGCGATGAAGCCCAGCGCCACCTGGGAGATGATGTCCAGCCGGGCCACCGCCTCGGCGGAGCCGAAGCCGATCCCGGTCACATCCAGCGCCCCCAGCAGGTAGGGGCCCAGCAGCAGTCCGGTCACCAGATAGGCGGTGACGGCGGGCAGGTTCAAGAGCTTGGCCAGGCGGGACATGAGCAGCCCGCCCACCAGGGAGAAGGACAGTTGGATCAGGATTTCCATAGAGACACCTCGATTTTCACACAGAAGCGGACCCGCGCTTTACCAAGCGGGCCCGCGTGCCATTTGAGCGGAACACATGATAGCATTCCAAGCCGGAAAGCGCAAGTCAAAAAAATAACGAAAATCCGGCCCCCGCTCCTCCCCAATTTTGGAGGGTCCCATCTCCGCGCCGGCGGCGCGTCCCGGCTCCCTTTATGAAATCATAAGATTTCCCCGGCGAAAACACCTTGCCCCCCAGGTCATGCCATGATATAATGGTATGCTCAAAATTCCAACGTATCCGTTGAATATTTGTCCAATCACAGGGTTGACATATTGAAACTTATGTTCTAAGATAGAACATATCGTCAAGGGAGGCGCGGCTATGCCTAAATTTGAAGTGGTTTCTGAGTACACTCCTTCCGGCGACCAGCCCGAGGCCATCGCCGCCCTGGCGGCGGGTATTGAAAACGGCCTGGACGAGCAGACCCTGCTGGGCGTCACCGGCTCGGGCAAGACCTACACCATGGCCAAGGTCATCGAGGCCGTCCAGCGCCCCACCCTGGTGCTGGCCCACAACAAGACCCTGGCCGCCCAGCTGTGCGCCGAGTTCCGGGAGTTCTTCCCCAACAACGCGGTGGAGTACTTCGTCTCCTACTATGACTACTACCAGCCGGAGGCGTACATTCCCCACACCGACACCTTTATTGAGAAGGACTCCTCCGTCAACGAGGAGATCGACCGCCTGCGGCTGTCCGCCACCGCCTCCCTGCTGGAGCGGCGGGACGTGATCGTGGTGTCCTCCGTGTCCTGCATCTACGGCCTGGGCGAGCCGGAGGACTTCGCCAAGATGATGGTGGCCCTGCGGGTGGGGGCGGTCATCAAAATCGAGGAGCTGCTGAAAAAGCTGGTGGCCATCCGCTACGAGCGCAACGACATCGCCTTTGAGCGCAACATGTTCCGGGTCCGGGGGGACACGGTGGAGATCTGGCCCGCCTACTGGAAGGACACCGCCATCCGGGTGGAGTTCTTTGGGGACGAGATCGACCGGCTCAGCGAGATCAACGTGGTGACGGGGGCCCCCATCCGGCGGCTGAACAATATCCCCATCTGGCCCGCCACCCACTACGTCACCCCCAAGGAGAAGATGGACGCCGCCATCCAGGACATCTACAAGGAGATGGAGGAGCGGGTGGCCTTTTTTGAAAGCGAAAACAAGCTCATTGAGGCCCAGCGCATCAAACAGCGCACCATGTACGACATCGAGATGATGCAGGAACTAGGCTACTGCTCCGGCATCGAGAACTACTCCCGGGTCATCGAGGGCCGGCCCGTGGGGTCCCCGCCCCACACCCTGCTGGACTACTTCCCCAAGGACTTTGTCCTGTTCATCGACGAGAGCCACGCCACGCTCCCCCAGGTGCGGGCCATGTTCAACGGCGACCGGGCCCGGAAAACCACCCTGGTGGAGTACGGCTTCCGCCTGCCTTGCGCCTTTGACAACCGGCCCCTGAAGTTCGACGAGTTCGAGAAGCGGCTCAACCAGGTGGTGTACGTGTCCGCCACCCCCGGCGAGTACGAGCGGGAGCGGTCCGGCCAGATTGTGGAGCAGGTGATCCGGCCCACCGGCCTGCTGGACCCCCGGGTGGAGGTGCGGCCGGTGGAGGGGCAGATCGACGACCTCATCGGGGAGATCACCGCCCGAACGGCCCGGGACGAGCGAGTGCTGGTGACCACGCTGACCAAAAAGATGGCGGAGAGCCTGACGGACTACCTAAAGACAGCGGGCATCAAGGTGCGGTACATGCACCACGACATCGACACCATCGAGCGCATGGAGATCATCCGGGACCTGCGGCTGGGGGAGTTCGACGTGCTGGTGGGCATCAACCTGCTGCGGGAGGGCCTGGATCTGCCGGAGGTGTCCCTGGTGGCCATCCTGGACGCGGACAAGGAGGGCTTTCTGCGCTCGGAGACCTCGCTGATTCAGACCATCGGCCGGGCGGCCCGGAACGCCGACGGCGTGGTGATCCTGTACGCCGACACGATCACCCCCTCCATGCGCAGGGCCATGGACGAGACCCAGCGCCGCCGTTCGATCCAGGACGCCTTCAATCAGGCCCACGGCATCGTGCCCAAGACGGTGAAGAAGTCGGTGCGGGAGCTGATGGTGCTGTCGGCGGAGGACAAGCCGGACTACAACGACAAGGCGGTGTCCCAGATGACCAAGCTCCAGCGCATGGAGGCCATCGCCGCCCTGGAGAAGCAGATGAAGGAGGCGGCGAAAATGCTGGAGTTCGAGGTGGCGGCGGCGCTGCGGGATCAGATTATAAAATTGCGGGGGAGCGGAAAATAAGCAAGGCTCACTCTTTCAGCCCTTCAGCGAGGGCAAGCCCGGCCTGAACCCCGCAGGCAAAGGCCAAAGCGCCCCAGTCGTGTCTGAGCGTATCCATCAGGTCATAGGACAGCAGGCGGTCATGCCGGGACAGATTTTCCGCCACGGCCTGCCATTCCTGGCTTTGGATGCGGTAGACGGATGAGAGCTGGGTGTTGGACAGACGGGGTTTCGCGTAATTTTCGTAAAGCCATTCATAAAAGGAGTTCATTTGACCCATCTCCAAATACACAGTTTTACTGTGCAATATATTTGTTATTATACACACAGTTTAACTGTGTGTCAAGGGGTGTAACATGGAAATATTACGGACAATGGGGACACGGCTTTCCAGTTTGCGAAAGCAGAATGGTTTGACCCAAAAAAACATGGCTGAAATTTTGGATTGTACCCCCAGCAATTATCAAAAAATAGAATATGGGCAAATAAATATTCCAGCTACAACTGTGGCATTTCTTGCGGATTATTTTAATGTCTCCGCCGACTATCTTCTGGGGCGGACCGACGAATTTTAATCAAATAATCAGGTGACGCATATGTCCAAACAAAAAGAGGAAAAAACCAACGTCATGCGGGTGCTGGACCAGAAAAAGGTGCCCTACACCCCCCACACCTACCCGGCGGGGGACGCCGCCCCCGACGGAGTAAGCGTGGCAAACCTGCTGGGCCAGGACCCGTCGGCGGTGTTCAAGACCCTGGTGGCCAAGGGGGCCTCCGGCGGGTATTACGTGTTTGACATCCCGGTGGCGGAGACGCTGGATTTGAAAAAGGCGGCTAAAGCTGTGGGGGAGAAGTCCATCGCCATGCTGCCCGCCAGGGAGCTGCTGCCCCTTACCGGGTATGTCCACGGGGGCTGTTCGCCGGTGGGGATGAAGAAGCGGTTCCCCACCGTGTTCCATGAGAGCTGCCTGGAGCAGGAAACCGTCTGCGTGTCGGCGGGGAAGGTGGGCTTCCAGGTGGAGGTCAAGCCGGAGGATCTGATCTCACTGGTGGGCGGGACCACGGCGGATCTCATTTCAGAGTTATGAAGGAGGAGACCGGCATGCAATACGAATGGCTGGACGAATATCTGTTAGAAAAACCCGGCGCGGAAAAGGATTTCAAAATCGAGTGGGGCTGGCACCGCTACATGGTCCGGGGCAAGCTGTTCGCCGCCGTATGCTCCCCCAAGGGCATGAAGGACGAGCGGTACAACGGCCACGACCTGGTAAACCTGAAGTGCGACCCCCGGCTGGCCGAGGCCTTCCGGGAGCAGTACCCGGACATACTCCCCGGCTTCTACTGCGACAAAAAGCTGTGGATCGCCGCCCTGCTGGACGGGGACCTGCCCGATGCCGTGTTAAAGGATCTGTGCGACATGTCCTACGCGCTGGTGGCCTCCAAGCTGCCCAAGTATGTGCAGCGGGAACTGGTGGGCGGCTGAGCGTCCCAAAAAATCCTCAAAACTTGGGGTTGACATTAAAAATATGTTTCATTATGCTGTTATCCGGGCCCAAATTTGAAGAAAACCGAGGAGAATACCCATGCAGGATAAGATCGTCATCAAAGGCGCGAGAGAGAACAACCTGAAAAACATCGACGTGGAGATTCCCCGGGACAAGCTGGTGGTGCTGACTGGCCTGTCCGGGTCGGGCAAATCCTCCCTGGCCTTTGAGACGCTGTACGCCGAGGGCCAGCGGCGGTATGTGGAGTCCCTGTCCTCCTACGCCCGGATGTTCCTGGGCCAGATGGAGAAGCCGGACGTGGACTACATCGAGGGCCTAAGCCCCGCCATCTCCATCGACCAGAAAACCACCTCCAAAAACCCCCGCTCCACCGTGGGCACGGTGACGGAGATCTATGACTATCTCCGCCTGCTGTGGGCCCGGGTGGGCACCCCCCACTGCCCCGTCTGCGGCAAGGAGATCAAGCAGCAGACCATCGACCAGATCATCGACCAGGTGATGACCCTGCCCGAGGCCACCCGTATCCAGGTGCTCTCCCCTGTGATCCGGGGCAAGAAGGGCGAGCACGCCAAGGTGTTCGAGGACGCCCGGAAGTCGGGCTACGTCCGGGTGCGGGCGGACGGGTCCCTGTACGACCTCACCGAGGAGATCAAGCTGGACAAGAACAAGAAGCACTCCATCGAGGTGGTGGTGGATCGTCTGGTGATCCGGGAGGACGTGGCCCGGCGGCTCACCGACAGCGTGGAGACCGCCTCCAACCTGTCCGGCGGCATCGTGGTCATCAACGTGCTGGGAGACGAGGAGCGGGACATCACCTTTTCCCAGAACTACGCCTGTGAGGACTGCGGGGTGTCCATCGAGGAGCTGTCCCCCCGGATGTTCTCCTTCAACAATCCCTATGGGGCCTGCCCCACCTGCACCGGCCTGGGCAGCCAGATGAAGATCGACCCCGACCGCATCATCCCCAACCGCTCCCTGTCCATCCTGGAGGGGGCCATCACCGCCTCGGGCTGGAACCACATCAAGTCCGACGGCATCTCCCGGATGTACTTCGACGCCCTGGCGAAAAAGTACAAGTTCAAGCTCACCGACCCGGTGGAGAAGCTGTCCGGCGAGGTGATGGACATCATCCTCTACGGCACCAAGGGGGAGAAGCTGACCCTGAACTACGACCAACCCCGGGGCAAGGGCACGCTGTACCAGCCCTTCGAGGGCATCGTGAACAATCTGGAGCGCCGCTACCGGGAGACCCAGTCCGACGCCATGAAGCGGGAGATCGAGGAGTGCATGAGCGAATGCCCCTGCCCCGAGTGCCAGGGGAAGCGACTCAAGCGGGAGGCCTTGGCGGTCACAGTGGGGGGCAGTTCCATCCATGAGTTCTGCGAAAAGCCGGTGGACGAGGCCCTGGCCTTTTTGGACACCGTCACCCTCACCGACACCCAGGCCATGATCGCCGACCAGATCCTGAAGGAGATCCGCTCCCGGCTGGGCTTTTTGAAGTCGGTGGGCCTGCAATACCTGACCCTGACCCGGCAGGCGGGCACCCTGTCTGGCGGCGAGAGCCAGCGCATCCGGCTGGCTACCCAGATCGGCTCCTCCCTGATGGGGGTGCTCTATATCCTGGACGAGCCCTCCATCGGCCTGCACCAGCGGGACAACGATCTGCTGCTGGGCACCTTGAAGCACCTGCGGGATCTGGGCAATACCCTGATCGTGGTGGAGCACGACGAGGACACCATGCGAGCCGCCGACTACATCGTGGACATCGGCCCCGGGGCGGGCGTCCACGGCGGGCAGGTGGTGGCCTGCGGCACCGCCCAGGAGGTCATGGACACCCCCGGCTCCATCACGGGGGATTACCTGGCGGGGCGGAAAAAGGTGCCCGTGCCCACGGAGCGCCGGAAGGGCAACGGCCATCTGCTCACCATCCGGGGGGCGGCGGAGAACAACCTGCGGCACATCGACGTGAGCTTCCCCCTGGGCACCTTCATCGCCGTGACGGGTGTGTCCGGGTCGGGCAAGTCCTCCCTGGTCAACGAGATCTTGTACAAGCGGCTGGGAGCGGAGCTGAACCGCACCAAGGCCCGCCCGGGGAAGCACGACGGCATGGAGGGCATCGAGTACCTGGACAAGGTCATCGCCATCGACCAGTCCCCCATCGGGCGGACTCCACGGTCAAACCCCGCCACCTACACGGGGCTGTTCAACGACATCCGGGAGCTGTTCGCCTCCACCCAGGACGCCAAGACAAGGGGCTACGGCCCGGGGCGGTTCTCTTTCAACGTCCGGGGCGGGCGGTGCGAGGCCTGTTCCGGCGACGGCCTGTTGAAGATCGAAATGCACTTCCTCCCCGACATCTACGTGCCCTGCGAGGTGTGCAAGGGCAAGCGGTACAACCGGGAGACGCTGGAGGTGCGCTACAAGGGCAAGAACATCCACGAGGTTCTGGAGATGACGGTGGAGGAGGCCCTGCCCTTCTTCGAGAATCTGCCCCGGCTAAAAAACCGGGTCCAGACCCTGAAGGACGTGGGGCTGGGCTACGTGAAGCTGGGCCAGCCCTCCACCACATTGTCCGGGGGCGAGGCCCAGCGGGTGAAGCTGGCCACCGAGCTGTCCAAGCAGTCCACCGGCTCCACGGTGTATATCCTGGACGAGCCCACCACCGGCCTGCACACCGCCGACGTGCACCAGCTGGTGGAGGTGCTCCAGCGGTTTGTGGACAAGGGGAACACGGTGGTGGTCATCGAGCACAACCTGGACGTGATCAAGACGGCGGACTATATCATCGATCTGGGCCCGGAGGGGGGCTCCGGCGGCGGCACCGTGGTGTGTACCGGCACGCCGGAGGAGGTGGCCCGGCATCCCGAGAGCTACACAGGCAAGTACCTGAAAACGGTGCTGGAGTAAAAGGAGCGACCATGGAACTGATGCAATGGCTGACGGACACACGCGCGGGGGAGTTCACCCTCACCGTGCTGGTGTCCATGATCCCGGTGGTGGAGCTGCGGGGGGGCATCCCCTTCGGCGTGGCCGCCGGGCTGCCGGTGTGGGCGGCCTTCCTCGCCGCCGTCATCGGCAATCTGATCCCCGTCCCCTTCATCATCGTCTATATCCGGCGCATTTTCCAGTGGATGCGCCGGAGGATCCCCAAGCTGAACAGCATGGTGGACAAGCTGGAGCGCAAGGCCCACCTCAAAGGCCAGCGGGTGTCAAAATACAAGTATCTGGGACTGATGCTGTTCGTGGCCGTCCCCCTGCCCGGCACCGGAGCGTGGACGGGCTCCCTGGCGGCGGCCTTCCTGGATATGCCCCTGCGGAAAGCCATCCCCTCCGTGGTGGCGGGAGTGCTCATCGCGGGCATGGCTATCAGCATCTTGACCTACGGGGTGGCCAGTTTGTTCTGAGGCTCCAAAAGCCTTCCCCCGAGAGGGGAAGGCTTACGCTGACACAGACTTTGTGCAAAGGAGGACTCCCCATGTATCTCTACCTGGTCCGCCACGGACAGTCCACCGGCAATGAGCGACAGCTCTTTTTCGGCCTTCGGGACCACCCCCTCACCGAGCTGGGCCGGGAGCAGGCCCGGCAGGCGGCGGAAAAGCTGAAAGAGGTGGAGTTCACCCGGTGCGTGGCAAGCCCCCTCTCCCGGGCCTGGGACACCGCCATGATCTGCACCGAGGGCCGCCATGTGGTCCCCGAGGCATGCCCCGCCATTTTGGAGCAGGACATGGGGGAGCTGGAGGGGCTGAGCTGGGGGGCGGCGGAGGCCAAATTCGGGGACCACATCGGCGTGCTGCTGGTGGACTGGTTCCACACCATCCCCCCCGGGGGCGAGCCCCCCGCCCACATGCTGGAGCGGGTGGGCGGCTGCGTGGAGGACCTGCTGCGCCGGGGGGAGGACACCCTGGTGGTGGCCCACAACGGCTCGCTGTCCCTCATCCTGCTGTACCTGGGGCTGGCGGGGGAGCGCGACATGTTCCAGCGGGAGTGGACCTTCCGCCACGGCTGCTACTCCGCCATCCGCATTGAGGACAGCAAAGCCGAGCTGGTCTGCTTCAACCGGTGACAAAACGCCCCCTTCTGTCATAGGATATGCCAGCTTTGACAAGGAGGCGGCGGTTATGACAGAGGTTATTCAATTTTTGGCGGTGCTGCTGGCGGCCTTTGGGTTGGTGAGCCTGGGCTGGCTGGCCCTGGGGGCGCTGCTGCTGCCCGGGGTGTGCCCCGCCCGGATGGTCATTGAGGCCAGGGGCGGCGGCGAGGGGCTGGAGCAGAGCGTGAAGGCCCTTTTGTGGCTGCGGCGCACCGGGCTGTGGTGGGGCGAGGTGGTCATCGAGGACTGCGGTCTCAGTCGGGAGGGGGAGGCCCTGGCCCGGGCGTTGGCCGGACAGAACGGCGTCGCCTTCTCCCAGGACCAGTTTGACACGGTTTGACACCGCGCGTCCGACAAATCACATCAGAAATGGGGAACACGACATGGAATGGAACGAGGCCCTGGCCAAGCTGGCCGAGCTGCAAAAAAAGCTGTACACCTACGACACTGCCTGCGGCGCCCTGACCCTGGACGCCGCCACCGTGGCCCCCAAAGGCACCGCCGAGGGCCGGGGTGTGGCCCTTGGCGTCCTGGCTGGAGAGAAGCACAAGCTGTTCGCCTCCTCCCAGGTGGGGGAGCTGCTGGACTTTTTGTGGGACCGCGGGGACGAGCTGGACCAGCTCCACCGCCGCCAGGTGGAGGAGCTGCGCCGGTCCTACGCCCAGCTCAAGCGCATCCCGGCCCAGGAGTATATGGAGTACACCCAGCTCATCAACGAGGCGGAGGATCTGTGGCGCCGGGCCAAGGAGGCCAGCGACTTTGAGCTGTTCCGCCCGGCGCTGGAAAAGCTGGTGGCCTTCAGCATCAAATTCGCCGGGTACTACGACCCGGACAAGGCCCCCTATGACGCCCTGCTGGGCGAGTATGAGCGGGGGGTGGACATGGCCTACCTGGACCAGTTTTTCGCCACCCTGCGGGAGCGCATCGTCCCCCTGATCCGCGCGATCGGGGAAAAGGAGCCCCCCGACGACTCCTTCCTCCATCGGCATTACCCCGTGGAGGCCCAGCGCAGGTTTTCCGACTACCTGATGGAGGTGCTGGAGCTGGACCGGGACTACTGCGGCCTGGGCGAGACGGAGCACCCCTTCACCCACTGCACCCACAATAAGGATGTGCGCATCACCACCCATTACTACGAGGACGATGTGTCCGCCTCCATGTATACCGTCATCCACGAGGGGGGCCACGCCAAATATGAGCTGAACATCTGCGACGAGGTCCAGTATACCCGTCTGGGCAACGGCGTCTCCACCGGGGTGCATGAGAGCCAGTCCCGGTTCTACGAGAACCTCATCGGCCGCTCCCTGCCCTTCATCCAGGCCGTCTTTCCCAAAATGCGGGAGTTTTTCCCGGAGCAGCTCAAGGACGTGACCGCGGAGCGGTTCTACCATGCTGTCAACAAGGTCCAGCCCTCCCTCATCCGCATCGGGGCGGACGAGCTGACCTACTGCCTCCACATTATGGTGCGCTACGAGATCGAAAAGCGGCTCATCGGCGGTACGCTGGCGGTCAGAGACGTGCCCGCGGCCTGGAACGAGCTGTACCAGGAGTATCTGGGGGTGGAGGTGCCCGACGACAAACACGGCTGCCTCCAGGACTCCCACTGGACCTACGGGGACTTCGGCTACTTTCCCTCCTACGCCCTGGGCAGCGCCTACGGCGCCCAGATGCTGAAAAACATGGAGGGGGACATGGACGTATGGGGGCCCGTGTCCCGGGGCGACCTGTCCCAGGTCTCCGCCTGGCTGAAGGAGAAGGTCCATAAGTTCGGCGGCCTGCTGGAGCCCGCGGACGTGGTGAAAAACGCCTGCGGTCCCTTCGACCCCACCGTATTTGCCGACTACCTGGAGAATAAGTACAGCGCGCTGTACGATTTGTGAGGAGACAGCATGGAAGCGAATTTTGAACAGATCACAGCCCAGGCCCGCACCGCCGCCCTCGAGCTGCTGGACGCCGCCGGACTGAAAGCGGGGGACATTTTTGTCGTCGGCTGCTCCTCCTCCGAGGTATTGGGCGGGCACATCGGCAAAGCCTCCAGCCGGGAGGCGGCGGAGGCTGTGTTTTCCGGGATTTATCCGGTTTTGAAGGAGCGGGGCATTTATCTCGCCGCTCAATGCTGCGAGCATTTGAACCGGGCCCTCATTGTCGAGGCGGAATGCGCCGAAAAATACGGCTATGAGCCGGTGCGCGTGGTGCCCCAGCCCCACGCGGGGGGCTCCTTCGCCACCCAGGCGTGGCGGACCTTTCAGCGCCCCACGGCGGTGGAGCACATCCGCGCCCACGCCGGGCTGGACATCGGCGGCACCCTCATCGGGATGCACCTGCGGGAGGTGGCGGTGCCCGTGCGCCTCAGCCTGGACCATGTGGGACAGGCCATCCTGCTGTGCGCCCGCACCCGGCCCAAATATATCGGCGGGAGCCGGGCGGTCTACGAATAGACAAAAGGCGCCGGAGTCTTTTGACTCCGGCGCTTTTACTTACCAGTAGGGGTCCCAGTCCCCGGCCAGCCGGGTCAGGGCCTCCATGTAGTAGAAATCGCCCCAGGAGGTGCACTCGTCCACCCCCTCGGGGAAACAGGTGTTGTAGGGGCTCTTTTTGCTGTAGGTGCCGTGGAGGATGAGCCCCGTGCCCTCCACGGGCTGGGGCACGGCGTAACTTGCCGCCAGGCTGCCCACCATCTCCCGGGCCAGCTTTTCATATCCGCCGGTGTCCTCCCCGGGGAGGATACGGACCGCCTCCAGCAGGCCGCAGGCCACGATGGCCGCGGAGGAGGAGTCCCGGGGCTCTCCGCTGTCCGGCTGGAAGAGCATGTCCCAGCAGGGCACCAGGTCCTCCGGCAGCCGGGTGAGGTAGAACTCCAGCGCCCGCCGGAAGGCGTCCAGCGCTTTGGGGTCCCCGGTGTCCCGATAGCTGAGGATGGAGCCGTACACCGCCCAGGCCTGACCCCTGGCCCAGAAGCTGTCGTCCTGGTAGCCCTGGCAGGTGCGGCCGTGGCTGGGGGTGCCGTCCTTGTTCATGTAAAAGGTGTGGTAGGTGGAGCCGTCGGGCCGGAAGGAGTTTGCCATGCAGGTGGCGGTGTGCTTTTTGGCGATGTCGGCATACTTTTGCTCCCCAGTCTCCCGGGAGGCCCAGTACAGCAGGGGCAGGTTCAGCAGGCAGTCGATGATGAAGCGGTAGTTCACCCTGGCCCCCATCCGGCCCCAGGCCTGGATAAACTCCCCCTTGGGCTGGAAGCGGCTGATGAGCTGGTCCGCCGCCAAAATTGCCGCCTCCCGGGCCTTCCGGTCGCCGGTGAGCTTGTAGGCCGCCACACAGGACGGGGTATACAGGAACCCCATATCGTGGTGGGCCACCCGGATCTTCTTTTCGATGCGCCGGTGAAAGCTGTCCGCCAGCGTCATGCCAGCCCGGCGGAAGGCGTCGTCCCTTGTGCGCTCATAGGCCAGCCAGATCTCCCCCGGCCAGAAGCCGCAGGTCCACTGGGTGTTGCCGCAGGCGGGGTAGATATTACCCACGCTGGAGTGGTTCTGGCACCGCCTGGTATAGCGGGGCAGGTTGAGCCGGACCTGCTCCACCGCCTTGTCCAGGGCGGCCTGAACCTGCCGGTCCGTGATGGGAAGGGGTCTGCTCATGGTCGGAGCTCCTCTCTATGCCAAGGGGGCGGGGCACAGGCCCCGCCCTCCGGCGTTTTTTGCTGGGGACGCGCGGTCACAGCCCGAAGTAGCGGGCGGCGTTGTTGTAGCAGATACCCTCCACGATCTTCTTCAGGGAGGCATCGTGGTTGGGGTACTCCCCGTTCTCCACCCAGCCGCCGATGAGGTTGCACAGGATGCGGCGGAAGTAATCGTGCCGGGCGTAGCTGAGGAAGGAGCGGGAGTCGGTGAGCATGCCCACGAAGTTGCCCAGCAGGCCCAGGTTGGCCAGGGAGCGCATCTGGTCCTCCATGCCGGACTTGGTGTCGTTGAACCACCAGGCGGAGCCGTGCTGGATCTTGCCGGGCAGCTCGTCGCTCTGGAAGCAGCCCAGCAGGGTGCCCAGCTGCTCGTTGTCGGCGGGGTTCAGGGAGTAGAGGATGGTCTTGGGGCACTTGCCCTCCATGTCCAGGGCGGACAGCAGCCTGGCGATATCGCCGCCGCAGCTGTTCTGGGCCATGGCGTCAAAGCCAGTGTCCGGGCCCATCTTGGCGAACATCCGCTCGTTGGTGTTGCGCAGGCAGGAGTAGTGGATCTGCATGGCGATGTCCAGGCGCTGGTACTCCCGGCCCAGGTGGAGCAGCACGGCGGTCTGATAGCGCTCGGCCTCCTTGGCGCTGAGCTTCTCGCCCGCCATGGCCTTGTGGAACGCCTCGTCGGCCTTCTTGGGGGAGCAGGGGCGGAAGGGCACGTAGTCCAGGCCGTGGTCGCTGGCCCGGCAGCCCAGCTTTTTGAAGAACTCCAGGCGCTGGGTCAGGGCGGCGCACACGTCCTCCACGCTGTCCAGGCTGGTCTTACCCACGCTGGCGGCCAGCTTGCCCATATACTCCGCGAAGCCCGCCTTGTGGATGTTGATGGCCTTGTCCGGGCGGAAGGAGGGGCACACCTTCACCTCAATGGTGGGGTCGGCGGCGATCTTCTCGTGCCACTCCAGGGAGTCGATGGGGTCGTCGGTGGTGCCGATCATGGCCACGTTGGCCTTTTTGATGATGCCCCGGGCGGTGAGGTCCGGGTCATGGCGCAGCTTCTCGTTGCAGAAATCCCAGCACTCCTGGGCGGTCTCCGGGGTGAGGGGCTTGTCGTAGCCGAAGAATTGCCGCAGCTCCAGGTTGCACCAGTGGTACATGGGGTTGCCGATGGCCATTTCCAGGGCCTCCACAAACTTCATGAAGCGCTCGAAATCGGGCTTGGAGCCGGAGACATAGTCCTCGCTCACCCCGTTGGAGCGCATGACCCGCCACTTGTAGTGATCTCCAAAATAGGTGCCGTCGGGGTTCCTGCCCCCCAGCCACACCTGGACCAGGTTGTCGAACCGGCGGTCCTCATAGATCTCCTGGGGGGGAATGTGGCAGTGGTAGTCCACCAGGGGCATGTGCTCGGCGTAGTCGTGAAACAGGTGCTTGGCCGTCTCGGTGCCCAGCAGGAAGTCCTTGTCCATAAACTCTTTCATATGGCGTTTCCTCCCATTCAGTTATCGTTTGATGTCGTAGTTCATGTTCATCAGATTGCGGATGACCTCGGCGTCGTCGGTGATGTTGCCGTCGCCGTGGATGGTGTGCTTAATGACGCTGCTGGCCACGGCGAAATTCACCATATCCATGGGCTTGTACTCGAGCATCTGCGCGTAGATCAGGCCGCTGGCGAAGGCGTCGCCGCCGCCCACCCGGTCCAGGATGTTAAAGGTGAAGCGCTTGCTCTCAAAGGTGTGGCCCTGATACCACATATAGGCCATCAGGCTGTTCTCGCTGCCGCTGTGGGCAAAACGGACGTGGCGGGCGATGCACTTCAGATTGGGATACCGCTCCACGAACCGCTGGAAGATCTCGTCCTGCTGCTCGTAGCTGGGCTGGAGGGGCACGCCGTCCTTCCAGTCTCCCTTGGCGTGGTCGCCCTCGTCCTTCCACAGGTGGTAGGGCTCGATGCCCAGCAGCACGTCCACATAGGGCAGGCACTGGGTGCAGAAGTCCCGGGCCTGCTCCCAGGTCCACAGCTGGGAGCGGAAATTGCCGTCAAAGCTGATGGTCATGCCCTTCTCCCGGCCCACCCGCAGGCAGTCCAGAATGAGCTGGGCGCAGCTGGGGGACAGGGCCGGGGTGATGCCGCTCAGGTGCAGCCAGTCAAAGCCGTCCAGCAGGGCATCCAGATCCACCTTGGAGAAATCGTACTCCGTGATGGCGGAGTGCTTGCGGTCATAGGTCACCTTGCTGGCCCGGATGCCGTAGCCTGTCTCCAGGTAGTAGGTGCCCAGGCGGTGGGTGGGGGTCTCCTCCGGGGTGGACAGGATGACGGGGGTACAGTGCACATCGTTGGAACGCAGGGCGCGGACGGCGCTCTTGCCCAGGCTGTTGTTGGGCACCACACTGAAAAAGGTGCTGTCAATGCCCAGGTTGGCCAGGGCCAGGGCGATGTTGGCCTCGCTGCCGCCGTAGCTGGCCTCAAAGGCGTTGGCTACCCGAATTTTGCCGTAGTTGGGCGGGGTCAGGCGAAGCATAATTTCGCCGACGGTGATAAATTTCTGGGAGCTGTTTCCTTGGAGCAGAGGGTTGAAATGTTCCATGTCATTACTCTCCCAAATCAAATATAAAATTATCCTAAAAACCCATATCAAGCCCGTTACCGGGCAGGAGCGTATCAGCTACCGCCCCCGCCCGTAGCGGACTAAAAGTTTTCTTTCGGTTCCTTTCTTTTTCAAAAGAAAGGAACCTGTCACGCTGCGCCTGTTCGCGACGCGGCTCTAAGCCCTCCGACTCCGGGAAAATCCGTTCCGGGGCTTGCGCCCCTCCCCGGATTTTCCCTCCGCTTCGGTCTTAGCCCGCTGCTCACGACGGCTCCGCGCTTCCTTCTTACCGCTGGATGCGTCCAGAACCGTCGCCGCCGGCCAGCTTCTCCACCTCGGACACGGTGACCATGTTGTAGTCGCCCTCGATGGAGTGCTTCAGGGCGGAGGCCGCCACGGCGAACTCCACCGCCGCCTGGGTGCTCTTGCCGGTGAGCAGGGAGTAGATCAGCCCGCCGCCGAAGGAGTCGCCGCCGCCCACACGGTCGATGATGTGCAGGTCGTACTTCTTTGAGAAGCAGTACTCGCCGGAAGCCACGTCGTAGAGCATGGCGCTCCAGCCGTTGTCGAAGGCGGAGTGGGACTCCCGCAGGGTGATGGCCACCTTCTCAAAGCCGAACTTGTCCGCCAGCTGCTTGGCCACGGACTTGTAGCCCTCGTGGTTGAGCTCGCCGCCGTAGATATTGGTGTTCTCTGCCTCGATGCCGAACACATCCTTGGCGTCCTCCTCGTTGGAGATGCACACGTCCACGTACTGGCACAGCTCGGTCATGGCGGCCCGGGCCTGGTCCCGGGTCCACAGCTTGCCCCGGTAGTTCAAATCGCAGGAAATCTTCACGCCGTGGGCCTTGGCGGCCTTGCAGGCCTCCTTGCAGATCTCCACCACGTTGGGACCCAGGGCCGGGGTGATGCCGGTGAAGTGGAACCAGTCCACGCCCTCGAAGATCTTGTCCCAATCGAAGTCGGAGGCGCTGGCCTCCTGGATGGCGGAGTGGGCCCGGTCATAGATGCACACGGAACCGCGCTGGGAGGCGCCCTTCTCGTTGAAGTAGATGCCCACCCGGTCGCCGCCCCGGACGATCTTGGAGGTGTCCACGCCGTAGCGGCGCAGGGAATTCACCGCCGCCTGGCCGATGGCGTGGGCGGGCAGCTTGGTGACAAAAGCGGCGTCCAGTCCGTAGTTGGCCAGGGAGACGGCCACGTTGGCCTCGCCGCCGCCGAAGGAGAACTCCAGGTGGTCGGCCTGGACAAAGCGCTCGTAGTTGTAGGGCTGGAGACGGATCATGAGCTCGCCGAAGGTGACTACTTTGGACATGTTACATTCCTCCTGAAATATTGATAACGGGCATTGTCACGCTGCGAAGCGGCCAGGGCGTTCGGTCGCTTTCCCTGCGACTCGGGCAAAATACAGATTTGTTCCGCAAATCTTGGTTTTTTGCCCTCGCTCCGGTCCAAGCTTCCTCACTGTCCGCTTCTCCGCGCTTCTTACTTCTGTACGAGATGAATGGCAAATCCGGACAGCTCATCCTTGATATAGATAGCTTTGGTCTTGCCCTTGGGGTCCAGCACCCGGCTGTCCTCCAGGAACTCCACCCCCTGGCGGCCCAGGTGGTACACCGCCCGGTCCACGCTGTTGGTGCCGATGGCGATGTGGCCGTTCCTGCCCCGGCCCGGCTTCTTCATGCACTCCACCGCCTTGCCCGCGAAGATGGAGGAGTTGCCCGCCTTGTAGTCCAGCCCGAACAGGGCGCACAGGGTCTTGGCGGTCTGCTCAGCCTCGGCCTCGTTCTCGCAGTTGACGCCGATGTGGGCCAGCTCAAAGCCCAGCATGGTCTTGACGGCCTCCTTGCACATGGCGGTGATCTCGGCCCACTTCTCGGCCTTGATCATATCGTTCTTGCACATCCAGGTGCCGCCCACCGCCGCGATCTGGTCGTAACCCAGGTAGTCGTTGACGTTCTTGGCGCTGACGCCGCCGGTGCACATCCACTTGGCGGTCTTGAGGGCCGCGCCGATGTTCTTCAGCATGGCCACGCCGCCGTTGGCCTCGGCGGGGAAGAACTTCAGCATCTCACAGCCCTGGTTCATGGCCTGCTGCATCTCGCCGGCGCTGGCGGTTCCGGGCATCATGAGCCCGCCCTTGTCGATGACGTGCTGGGTGACGTTGGGGTCATAGCCCGGGGCCACGATGAAGGTGGCTCCGGCGGCCATGGCCCGGTCGGCCTGGTCGCAGGTGAGCACCGTGCCCGCCCCCACCAGCATCTCGGGGACCTCCTTGACGATGGCGCGGATGGCGTCCTCGGCGGCGGCGGTGCGGAAGGTGATCTCGGCGGCGGGCAGGCCGCCGGCCACCAGGGCGCGGGCCAGGGGCACCGCCTGGGCGGCGTCCTCAATGGCGATGACGGGGATGATGCCGATCTCGTAGACTCGTTTCAGTGTTTCATTCATACCTAATATCCCTCCAATGATAGATTCGCGGGGGCTTGCGCTGGGACGGTGCGTACCAGGGAGCGTTTCTCCCCTGCCTTGTCTCCATTATACAACTTGTATACTAGAATTCAATTGGAGGAAGTGTAAAACTTTTAACTTTTCTTTTGTGCAATATCCCAAATTTCTTCAAATTCCTGTCATTTCCCGCTGGTGTACTAGTAGACAAAAGTGCCGGACTGTGGTAGAGTATACTCATTATAATAAAAATTCGGGAGGCGGATGGGATGAAGCTGCTGGAGCGGCTCCCGCGGGAGAGCGGCGGAGAATACGCCCTGCGCACCATTAAGGAGAACATTGTCAGCCTGGAGCTGGCCCCCGGCAGCCAGATCAGCGAAAACGAGCTGGCCGCCGAGATGGGGCTGTCCCGCACCCCGGTGCGGGAGGCGCTGATGGAGCTGGCCAAGGTGAAGGTGGTGGACATCCAGCCCCAGAAAAAGAGCACCATCCCCCTCATCGACTACGACATGGTGGAGGAGTCCCGGTTCATGCGGGACCTGCTGGAGTGCGCCGTGGCGGAGCTGGACTGCCAGATGGCCACCCCGGCGGACCTGGAGCGGCTGCGGGAAAATATCCGCCTGCAGGACCTCTATCTGGACGGCTATTACACCGGGGCGCTGGTGGAGCTGGACAACCAATTCCACGGGATGCTCTTCGGCATCGCCAAGAAGTCCCAGGTGTTCGGGCTGATCCAAAACATCTCCATCCACTTCGACCGGGTGCGCACCATGGCCCTGTCCTCGGTGAAGGCCGGGAAGATCATCCAGGACCACCGGGACATCGTGGACGCCATCGAGCGCAAGGACGCCGCCGCCGCTCGGGCGCTGATGGAGGAGCATCTAAACCGCTACGACATCGACGCCGCCGCCCTGCGCGCGTCCTATCCCCAGTATTTCAAATGAGATACTTTTTCTTGAAAGAAAAAGTATCCAAAAAGAACTTTAGTTCGCTGCGCAAGGGTCATTTCGCGAGACGCCGCCGCCCGGTGACCGGCCCGGCACTTGAACGACCGTTAAAAAGGACCGTCGGGGCGTCTGCCCCGGCGGTCCCTCTGTTCCAGTCCTAAGGTTCGATGCTCCCCACGTAATCGCATTTCCAACACTCGAAGCTGCCCGCGTCGGTGAATTCCAGCCATACCTTCAAGTAGCCCTCGTACCCGATGAGCGCCCCGCTCATATCACAGCCCAGCCAGCAGTAGACCACACCGTCGCTGACGGTGTACTGGATCACGTCCCCCAATCCGATGGCGTCCGCCACCGGAGCGTCCGGGTTGTCCCTGGGCGCGTGCTTGTTCAGGGTCACCCCCGGCATCCCCGGCCCCTGGAGATAGAAGTTGTCCTCGTCCCCGGTGGACTGGATCGACCCGAGGATCATCTCATTGAGCCGGTCGGTGTCGTACTGCTCCAATGTCTCAGCGTCAAAGACATAGAGCTTCTCCACAAGTGCCCCGGTGCCGTGGCCCCAGACCAGAGGGAACACGATCTCGTCCCTGCCGTCATAGTTCAGGTCCACCACTTGGGCATTCACCTGCTCGGGCGGCTGGAAGTCGTACTCCCAGTAATCAGCCACAAACCAAGCTTTCCTGTTTTGATAGAGAAGCCAGACACCCACTCCATCCTCCGTCTCATTCATCTGGTACAGCACCGGCTCCTCCTCGAAGCATTGCCCCTCCATGGCCGCTTGGAACCGCCACAGCTCGTCCGGCAGGGCCTTCTCTCCCCGGACATAGACCGGCTCCCAGTTGTCCAGCCAGCCCAGATCGTCGTACAGCCGTCCGTTTTTCTCAAAGGTGTCCAGCAGGTCCTCGTCGGTGTTGAGCAGCTGGACGCTGTGGGACAGCAGCTCGTTGATCCCGTTCATGAAGCGGATGATCTCGTTCACGTCGAAGCTCTGATGCATCAAGGGCTGGAAATTGATGTCGAACTCCACACTGTCCTCCCGGATCAAATTCTCCTTTCCGTGTTCCAGGGTGAACAGCTGGTAGTTATAGGTACAATAGCCCTGGTACATGGTGGGATGGTAGCGCAGAAGGTAGTCCCCCGACTCATGCCGGTACAGAAACAGCGCGTTGTAGCCCACGTGGGCGTGGTAGCCCTCCTCCTCGTAGAGCAGCTTGCCGTTCTCCCAGACCTCCAGCTTTTCACCCGCGCCCCCGTCGATGGACACGACCCGAAGCTCCTCCGGCACGCCGTTGCGGTTCAGGTCGGGGGTCAGGCCGGACGGGTCCACCGCCCGGGTATCCGCGAGGGCCCGCTCCACCATGGCGTCAAAGCTGTCTCTCATCTCCTGGGTCTCGCCGTCCGGAGCGCCGCCCCCCGCGCCCATGGGCATGATGGCGGCAAGCCTCCACCCGTCCGGCTCCAGGCTGAAAATGTAGTAGTTCCTCCAGTCCTCCGGGGAGAACCACCCATCCTCCGTCACATACATCCCGCCCGCCAGCATATATTCCGCCTTTTCCGGCTCCGGTGTGTGGTACTCGCTGAAGCCCCGCCAGATCTCCACGTCCATGCCCAGCGCGGTGGCAGTCCAGGGGCCGTCCAGGGCCTTGACCCGCCAGTCGTCGAACTCCGGCCTGCCGCTGTTCCCCACGGCGATGGGCTGGCTGTCCAGGTCAAAGAGGAACTGCTCATACTTCCCCCGCACATCCTTGCTGATGGTGTTCAGCACCTGCGCGGGTACGTCTTTCCAGTTCGATGGGAAGTGCGCCGGCCAGTCCACCCCGTCCCCACTATTGTAATATTTCTCGGCCTCTGTCAGCAGTGTGGCGGCGATACGGGCCAGAAGGAGCGCCTCCTCATCGGTAATTTCCCGCTCCGGTCTGTCGTCAGACAGCTTTGGAAGCCGCCCTTCCATGTCCGTCACAGTCCACCCCTCCTCTGACCGCGTCGCAGTGAAGGTGACCGTGGTGACGAATGCGCTGCCATCCTTAGTGCCTACATGCTCTACGGCTATCTCCACAGAGGTCCGGCCATCGTCTTTCCATTCGGCGCTGACGTACAGGCGTCTGTCGCAGTCCTCCAGCGGAATGATTATATCAAGCTCCCCCCGAGTGGACCAGTCCCCCGGGGGAATCCATGACGCTTCTTCCTCCAACACAAAGCCCTCTACGGTGCCCTTCATCTTCACCGCGTCCGACCCACGTGCCCACTCCACCAAAGAGAATGTCAGCTCCGTACGGCTGCCCGTCGCGCTCACGGTGGGCAGGCCATCCTCCGGCTCCGCCTGCCCGAAAGCGCACACACAGGCCAGGGCCGTCACCATCACCGCCACCACCACCGCCCACAGCACCCGCTTGGGGGCCTGGGCGATGCGGGTGATGCGCTCCTTGAGGCTCTTTTTGTCCCCCGCCATGGTGGTGGCGCACCGGAACAAGTCCGCCGGGCCGGGCTTGGCCGTCACCAGGGCCAGCAGGGTGTTCCCGTAGGCGGCCCGCTCGCCGTCGCCCAGGCGCTTGAGGGCTCCCTCGTCACAGGCCAGCTCCCCATCCCGCCGGCTGAGAAACGCCGCCAGCCACACCAGCGGATTCCACCAGTGGACCGCCAGGGCCGCGCACCGCAGAAGGCTCCAGATGTGGTCGCCGTGCCTGTAGTGGGTGTACTCGTGGGCCAGCACGTGGCGGAGCATGGCCGGGTCCGCCAACCCGTCCGGGGTGACATACACCGCCGGGCGGATGATCCCGAACAGGCAGGGGGAGGGCAGGCCCGCCGCCGTGTAGGCCCGCAGGGGGAGGTCCGCCTCATCCAGCGGGACGCGCTCCTGTCTCAGCCGCCGGTAAAACCGCAGATTCGACAGCAGGAGGATGACGGTCACCGCCGCCGAGCCCGCCAGCCACGCCCAGCCCAGCCAGGCCGGGGCATGGGTCAGGTCGGGGGCGGCGGGGGGCTCCGGCGCGTCGGGGACACTGGGGACGCTTGGCGCATCCGGGAAGGTGGTCAGAGTCACTGACGGCCCGGCCTGCCCGCCCAGAGAGTTCAAAATATCATCCTCGTTCGGGTTGTGGAACTTCTCCACATTGTCCACGATTTGCTCCGTGCGCTTCTCGGTGACCACCCACGTTCCGGCGATGGGGGAGGTGAACAGCTGCACCGGCACCAGCAGCCGCACCAGCACCACCGCCCACAATCCGTAGCGCAGCCCGGCGCTCATCCGCCCGCCCAGCGCCGCCCGCAGGGCCAGCACCACCAAAATGAGGAAAGCGGAGGTGAAGATCCACTCCAGCAGCATGATGACCATCTATTTCCCCTCCTCAATTTGGTCCAGGATGGAGCGCAGCTCGGCCACCTCGTCCCGGGACAGCTCCTGGCGCTTGGCCATGGCGCTCATCATCAGCCCCACGCTGCCCTGATAGACCCGGTCCAAAAAGCTGTGGGTCTCGGCGGTGACGGCCTGCTCCCGCTCTACCGCCGGGGTGTAGGATTTGCCCCGGCCGGTCTGCTCCACCTCGACCAGGCCCTTTTCCTCCATCCGGCGCAGGGTGGTGATGGTGGTGCTCTTGGCCCAGCCCACCCGCTCGGACAGGTCGGATACCAGCTGCATCACCGTCTGGGGGCTGCGCTCCCAGAGGCTGGTCAAAACACTCCACTCGCTGGCGGTGAGCTTAATCTCATTCCCATTTCGTTTTTGTTCCATAGCCCATTCCCCCGTTTGGTTTACGTTGTAGTCCTATCATAACACGAGAGGTTTACGTTGTCAACCAAAAATAGGTTACAGTGTGGTTACAGCCGCCCCCGGGAAAAATTTGAGGCGGGACGGGGGAATTAGCTCTTGCAATCCAGCGAAGGATGTGGTATCATATCTGATACCTGCGCGGGCCAAGCCCGCCTTTACGAAGCCAACACCGAAAGGATTTGAGTTAAAATGACCACCGCCCAGATCGTGCTGTCCGTCATCTATTTCGTCGTTTCCCTGGCCCTCATCGCCGTTGTGATGCTTCAGTCCGGCAAGAGCGCCGGGCTGTCCGGCGCCATCGCCGGCGGCGCGGACACCTTCCTGTCCAAGAACAAGGCAAAGTCCGCCGACGCCCGGCTGGCCCGGATGACCAAATGGATCGCCATCGTGTTCATGGTGCTCACCCTGGTGATCTGCCTGCTCCCCGGCGCCGCGGCGTAAACACTGAGAAAAAAACTTCCCCGTCCGATGGACGGGGAAATTTTTTATGTTCTCAAATGCTCCGGAGGCCGATACTGCAGCGCTTCCGCGAGATGATGGACCGCAATGCTTTCCGCCCCGTCCAGATCGGCGATGGTCCGGGCCACCCGCAAAATGCGGTCGTACCCCCGGGCGGTGAGGCCCAGCCGGTCGTAGGCCCCCCGGATCAGCTCCCGGCAGGGTTGGTCCAGCTTGCAGTACTCCCGCAGCTCCCGGGGGCCCATCTGGGCGTTGCAGGCGGGGCCGTCGGGGCCGAAGCGGGCGGTCTGCACCGCCCTGGCGGCGTTGACGCGCCGCCGGATGTCCGCCGAACTCTCCGCCTGGGGGGCTGCGCCGGACAGCTCCTCGTAGTCCAGGCTGGGCACGTCCACGCAGATATCGATGCGGTCCAGCATGGGACCCGACAGCCGGGATAAGTACCGCCGCACCGCCTGGGGAGTGCAGGTGCACCGCCCAGAGGGGTGGCCGTACCAGCCGCACTTGCAGGGGTTCATGGCGCACACCAGCATGAAGCGGCTGGGGTAGGTCACGGTGCCGGACACCCGGGAGATCTGGGTCTGCCCGTCCTCCAGGGGCTGGCGGAGGACCTCCAGCACGTCGGAGTGGAACTCGGGCAGCTCATCCAGAAAGAGCACCCCGTTGTGGGCCAGAGAGATCTCCCCAGGCCGGGGATTGGAGCCGCCCCCGGTCATCCCGGCGGCGGAGATGGTGTGGTGGGGGGCGCGGAAGGGGCGGCGGCGCACCATGGGGTGCTCCCGGGTGGTCAGGCCCATGACGGAGTAGATCTCCGTGCAGGCCAGGGCCTCCGCCCGGGTCATGTCGGGGAGTATGCTGGGCAGGCGCTTGGCCATCATGGACTTGCCCGAGCCGGGGGAGCCAGACATGAGCACGTGGTGCCCCCCGGCGGCGGCCACCTCCAGCGCCCGCTTGGCCTGCTCCTGACCCTTCACCTCGGCGAAGTCCGGCCCCTGGACCGGAGGCAGGTCGTCCTGCCAGGGCGGGGCGGGGGAAATGGGCCGCTCCCCGGACAGGTGCCGGGCCAGCTCGTCCACCGTGTGGACGGGAAAGACCTCCAGCCCGGAGGCCAGGGTGGCCTCGGGGGCGTTGTCGGCGGGGACGAAAAGCCGCGAAATGCCCGCCCTCTTCGCCGATAGCGCCATGGGCAGCACCCCGGGCACCGGCCGCAGCCGCCCGTCCAGGGACAGCTCGCCGATAAAGGCGGAATCCTTCTCCCTTTTCAGGGACAGCTGGCTCCCGGCGGCCAAAATGCCCACCAGGATGGGCAGGTCATACACCGTCCCCGCCTTGCGCTGCCCGGCGGGGGCCAGATTCACCGTGATGCGGGAGACGGGAAAGTCAAAGCCGCTGGCCTTCACCGCCGAGCGCACCCGCTCCCTGGCCTCCTTGACGGCGGCGTCGGGCAGGCCAACCACGTCGAAAGCGGGCAGGCCGCCGGACAGGGCGCACTCGGCGGATACCGGATAGCCCGCCACCCCGTTCAGCCCCAGGGAGGTCACGCTGCACACCATGGAAAGCACCTCGTTTTCTGTCATTTGGGGACAGTTTACCACGATTTCCCCGCTTTCGCAAGGCCCACGGCGGCCGCTGGGCTGGAAGGGGATGGAAAGCCGGGTTCCTCAGAAAGTTTACCGAAAAATTGAGCATTTATAATTGCAAAATCGCGGAGGATATGATAGACTATTTACCGCGAAACGGAACGGACCGTATGAGGGAACGTTCTCATATGAAAAAGGAGGAAAAACGCCTATGGCACGCAAGTTCAAAACCATGGACGGCAACACCGCCGCCGCCCACGTGTCCTACGCCTTCACCGAGGTGGCCGGCATCTATCCCATCACGCCGTCCAGCCCCATGGCGGACAACGTGGACCAGTGGGCCGCCGCCGGCCGTAAGAACATCTTCGGCCAGACCGTCAAGGTCATCGAGATGCAGTCCGAGGCCGGCGCCGCCGGCACCGTCCACGGCTCCCTGGCCGCCGGCGCCCTGACCACCACCTACACCGCCTCCCAGGGCCTGCTGCTGATGATCCCCAACATGTATAAGATCTCCGGTGAGCTGCTTCCCGGCGTGTTCCACGTGTCTGCCCGCACCGTGGCCAGCCACGCGCTGAACATTTTCGGCGACCACTCCGACGTCATGGCCTGCCGCCAGACCGGCTTCGCCATGCTGTGCGAGTCCAACCCCCAGGAGGTCATGGACCTGGGCGCCGTGGCCCATCTGGCCGCCATCGAGGGCCGCGTCCCCTTCGTGAACTTCTTCGACGGCTTCCGCACCTCCCACGAGATCCAGAAGATCGCCATCTGGGACTACGAGGACCTGGCTGAGATGGTGGACTGGAAGGCCATCGAGGACTTCCGGGCCCGGGCCCTGAACCCCGAGCGCCCCGTGATGCGCGGCTCCCACGAGAACGGCGACGTGTTCTTCCAGCACCGCGAGGCCTGCAACAAGTACTACGACGCCATCCCCGAGATCGTCGAGAACTACATGGGCAAGGTCAACGCCAAGCTGGGCACCAACTACCAGCTGTTCAACTACTACGGCGCCCCCGACGCCGACCGGGTCATCATCGCCATGGGCTCCATCTGCGACGTGGCCGAGGAGGTCATCGACTACCTGAACGC